>Ga0209909_100182_pt1 | contig 90898 bp, 93 predicted proteins | sample FECB22metaG_FD_188302 | JGI IMG/M metagenome (GOLD analysis project Ga0209909, IMG submission 188302) | Cyanobacterial communities from the Joint Genome Institute, California, USA - FECB-22 (SPAdes) (version 3) | ecosystem: Environmental > Aquatic > Thermal springs > Hot (42-90C) > Microbial mats...
GGCCGCATGCGCCGCGCCAACAGGCCGGACACACGACCGCTCTCGCACCGAACGTCAAATCCTCCCAACACCCCACTTGCATCCAAGGGGCCGTCCACACACGGGAACCCACCGCGCCGCGTGTCGGAGCTGCGGGAAGGTGGGCCCCCGCTTTCGCGGGGGCGACAGGGTACGGGTCAAGACCTGCGCCGGCTGGTCTGATCGTTCTGGTGCCCCTCACCTTGCCGCAGGTCGGACATGTAGCGCGGTGGCTTCCCGCGTTCGCGGGAACGATAGTATCGCTCAAGCAGAACCGACGGTTGCGCTTGCGTCTTCGCGCCCTCCCCCACCCCTGCCCTCCCCCGCAAGGGCGGGGGAGGGAGACGGGGTCACCAGAGCTTCACGCGGAAGCGCTGTTCGGTGACGCGGATGCCCCAGGTCTGGTCGGGCTGTTCGTGTTCCAGGCGGAAGCCGACGCTCTCGTAGAGGGCGCGGGCCACGTCGAGGCCGGCGAAGGTGGTCAGCCAGACCTCGCGGAACTCGCGCGCGCGGCAGAACTCCATGGCGCCGGTCAGCAGTTTCCGGCCGAGGCCGCCGCGGGCGCGCTCCTCCACCACGAACCAGCGCAGGCGCGCGATCGGCGCGGTGCGGCCGTCAATGGTGATGGTGCCGGCGACGCCGATCGCGTCCTGCGCGATCCACATGCGGCAGTCCGGGTGCGGCAGGCAGCGGCCGAATTCGGCCACGTCGCCGGCCACCATCGCTTCGAAGTCCAGCCCGAAGCCCCAGCTGCGGGCATACCACTCGGCCTGCATGCCGATCGCCCGGGACAATCCGCCCGGGGGCGGTGAGTCGTAGATCTTCATCCAGGCAAGCCCGATACCGTGACCCTGCGGCGCGATCCGGCGGTGGCTTGCCGCTCCTGCTGCGCCGCTACGCACGCGCCCCTGGCAGGACACGCCCGCCCGTCCGATAGCAAGGGAGCCGGGCGAAGTCACGCCTCCGTGTGGGGCGGGCCCGTCAGAAGCGCCGCAGCAGCCGCTCGATGTAGTCCAGCTCGTCCTGCGGGCGGCCGCGTTCGGCGCCGCGCTTGCGGAGCTCCTCCTGCAGGCGGCGGGTGCGGAGGAGCTCGGCCTCGTCGGGCACGCGGGTGTCGCTGCCGTTGTCCTGGGCGCCGGGCGCCTCGCGGGTGCGGCGGCCGAGGGGGTCGCGGCCGGGGCCCTGGTCCTGCGCCTGGTCCTGGCCCTGACCCTCTCCCTGGCCCTCGCCCATCATCTCGCCGGGCTCGTCGCCTTCCTCCTCGCCGTCGCCTTCCTGCTGACCGAACTGGCGCTGCATCTGCTGCGCCATCTGGCGCGCGCCCTCCACCAGCTCCCGGATCGCGCGCCCTTGCGCGTCGCGGGCGTCGCGGCCTTCGGCGAGCTGCTCCTGCGCCTCCCGCATCGCCTGGTCGGCGCGGCCGAGCTGGGGCGGGATCTCGCCGGTCAGGTCGCCGAATTGCTGCATCACCTCGCCGAGCGCGCGACGGAGCGCGCGCTGGGTCCGCGCCTCCCGCCCCGCCTCCTGGCGCGCCTGGGCGTCCGCCTCGGCGCGCTGCTCGGTCTGCTGCTGCTGTTGCTGCTGCGAGGGCTGGTTCCAGGGCGAGCGCTGCTGCTGCTGCTGGGCGCGGCGGTCGGCCTCGCGCCGCTGCGTGTCCGCCTCGGCGCGGCGGTGGCCGCTGTCGAGCATGCGGGTCTCGCGCTGCACCATGTCCTGCACGACGCCCATCTGCTGCTGGCCGCGCTCGCGGTTCTGGCGGCGGCGCTCCTGCTGCTCGTTGCGGGCGGTGCGGCCTTCCTCGAGGTTGCGCAGCATCTCCTCCAGCTCCGCCAGCTCCCGCTCGGCGTCCTGGGGGCGGTCCTGGCGGTTCGCCTCGCGCATGCGGTCGGTGCGGCGGTCGAGGTCGCGGCGGTCCATCAGGCGGTTCTGCGGGTCGAAGGGCATCGCCTCCGCATTCTCGCGCTGCAGGCGCTCGGCGAGCGCTTCCAGGTGGCGGCGGATGGCGTCGCGCAGTTCCTGGATGCGGCGGTCGGTCTCGGCGCGCTGCTCGGCCTGGCGCTCCGTGCGCTCGCCGTTGCGGGCCTCCTCCTGCTGGCGCTGGGCTTCCTGGAGCGCCTCGCGGAGCTGCTGGCGCGCCTCGGCCAGCGCGCGCTGCGTCCGGTCCGCGCGGCCTTCCTCCAGCGCGAGCGCGGTCTCCCACATCATCTCCTGCGCTTCGGCCACCGCTTCGGGGCGGCGGTCGCGGGTGAGGCGGTGGCGGGCGGCGCGCAGCGCGAGATAGGTGGCGGTGTCGTGCTCGAAGGCCTCGGGCGCGGCGGCGAGGCGGTCCAGCTCCCGCCGCGCCTCGGCGCGCCCGTTCGGGTCGAGGGAGAGCGCCTTGCGCAGCGCGATCAGCGCCTGGGCGACGGGGTGGGTGAAGCTGCGCTCCGGCAGGGCGAGCGTCGCGGCTTCGGACAAACCCTCCTGCTCGGCGCCGTCGCGGGCGCGGAGCGTGATCTCCACCTCCAGCCCCGCCCAGGGGTGCGCGGAGAGGTCGGGGGAGGAGACGCCGCGGGCGGTCTTGGGCTGGCCGGAGGGCAGCGGGATCTCGATGACATGCGGCGCGGCGGCGGGGCGCGCCTTCAGCCGGAGTTCCGCGATCAGCGAGACGACGCCCCAATCATCCTCCACCTTCCAGGGCAGGCGCGTGGCGAGGCCGCGGGGGGCACGGCCGGGCGCCTCCTTGAAGCTGGCGCGCGGCGGCTGGTCGGCCTGCACCGAGAGCGACCAGGAGGCGACCTCCGTCGAGTCGCGCCGGATGACCAGGCGGGCGCCGGTGTCGAGGGTGGCTTCGGCGCCGAAGGAGCGGGCGTCGAGCGCGCGGAAAGGCGTGGCATTGGTGCCGACGAGCAAATCCGGCTGGCCGCCCGTGCCGCCCGAGAGCGCCACCTGCAACCGGCTACCGGCGGGGACCGAGACATCGCCGCCGGCGGGATCGAGGAAGACGGGCGCGGCGCCGGTATAGGCGGGCGGCGTCACCCAGGCTTCGAGGCGCATGGGCGGCGGCAGCGCCGGGGCGGCGACCTCCGCGGCAAGAGCGCGGCGCAGGCGTTCGGGCGCCTCGGCCCCCGCGATCACGAGCGCGGCGAGGAGGGAGAGGCCGAGCGCGGCGCGCAGCGCGATCGGGTCGCGGCGCGCGAGGCCCGGGCGCGGCAGGCCGACCCGCAGGCGGCGGATGGAGGCGAGGGCGCGGGCGCGATGCGCGTCCCACACCGCCAGGGCGAAGGGATCGTTGCCGGCGGGACGGTCCGTCAGCGCCGCGAGCGGGCGATGCGGCAGGCCGGAGGCGCGTTCGAGGCGGCGGTCGGCGCTGCTCTCGGCGGGCCAGCGCAAGCCCCGCAGGCCGCGCCAGAGCGCGAAGCCGAAGGCGGCGGCGAAGATCGTGGCGAGGACCGTGCGCGCCCAGCCCGGCATGAGGAGCGGCAGGCCGAGGAGCGCGACCGTGAGGAACAGGCCGAGCACGCCGAGGGCGGGCCAGATGGCGGGCCACGTCGCCTCCCACGCCAGCGCGAGGCGCGCGAGGCGCCGGCGGAGGGTGAGGCGGGGCGGCGTGCTCATCGCCAGTCGGGCAGGCGCTGGCCGGCGAGCAGCGCGTCCTGCGGCTGGCGGTCCCGCACGGTGGCGAAGCGCGTGCCGTCCACCAGCACTTCGGCGGCCAGCGGGCGGGCGTTGTAGGTGCTGCTCATCGCGGCTCCATAGGCCCCTGCGTCCAGGAACGCGGCGAGGCTACCCGGTTCCAGGGGCGGAAGGCCACGGTTTCGCGCGAAGGTGTCCCCGGTCTCGCAGACCGGGCCGACGATGTCGGCGGGCGAGACGGGCGCGGCGTAGTCCACCGCGGAGACCGGGACGATGCCGTGCCAGGCCTCGTACATGGCGGGGCGGAGCAGGTCGTTCATCGCGGCATCGAGGACGACGAAGCGGCGCGATCCCGTGTGCTTGGAGAGGATGACGGAGGCGAGCAGCACGCCGGCGGGGCCGCAGATCCAGCGGCCGGGCTCCACCATTAGCCGCACGCCGAGGTCGCCGAGGGTGGTGCGGATGGCGCCGGCGAGCGCCGCGAGGCCCGGCGCGGGCTCGTGCCGGTAGGGGATGCCGAGGCCGCCGCCGCAATCCACGACCTCCACGGCGTGGCCGGCGGCGCGGGTGGCGCGGACGAGGTCGGCCAGCGCGCGGTAGGCGGCGGCGAAGGCGGCGACGCCGGCGGTGATCTGGCTGCCGATGTGGACCGCGTAGCCGACGGGGCGGAGGCCGGGCAGCTCCGCAACCCGGGCGTAGAGCGCGGGGGCTTCGGCGATGGCGATGCCGAACTTGTTGTCGCTGCGGCCGGTGGTGATCTTCGCGTGGGTGCGGGCGTCCACGTCGGGGTTCACGCGCAGCGCGACATGCGCGGTGGTGCCGAGGGCGGTGGCGGCGGCGGAGAGCATCGCGACCTCCTCCGCGCTTTCCGCGTTGATCTGGCCGACGCCCTGCGCGAGCGCGAAGCGCAGTTCGGGCATCGTCTTGCCGACGCCGGAGAAGACGATGTGCGACGGCGCGATGCCGGCGGCCAGCGCGGCGCGCAGCTCGCCTTCCGAGACGATGTCGGCGCCGGCGCCTTCATCCGCGAGGGTGCGCAGCACGGCGAGGTTGGGGTTGGACTTGACGGCGAAGTGGATCTCCACGTCGAGGCCGGCACCGTGCAGCGCGCTCCGCAGCGCCCCGTGGCGGCGGCGGAGGGTGCCGGCGGAATAGACCCAGGTGGGGGTGCCGACCCCCCGCGCAACGCGGGCGAGCGGGACCTCCTCCATCGTCAGGCCGTCCATGGCGTGCATCGTCAGGTGCGGCCGGCCGGCGAGGAGTTCGGCGAAGGTCGGGTCTTCGTCGTGGAGGAGGGGAGCGGGGGCGGCCATCCTCTCAGGATGGGGCCGGGCCGCCGGGGCGTGAAGGGCGGATGGCGCCCCTGCCGCGCGACAGGGGCGCGTTGCCGAGGATCAGCCGGGCGGGTTGCGGCCGGCCATGAAGCGGTCAAACTCCTCCTGGTCCTTCGCGCGGCGGAGGTTGCGGAGGAAGTCGGCGAACTCGGCCTGCTGGGCGTCGAGCGCGCGGCGCTCCTCCTCCAGGCGGCGCAGGACGGAGGCGCGGTAGTCGTCGAAGGCGAGGTTGCCGGAGGGCGGCGGGGCGTTATGGCGCTCAATCGCGCCGCGGGCGCGGTCCTTCCAGGCGGTCCATGGGGCAACCCAGGGAGCATTGCTGCAGGACATGGCGGGTCTCCAGAAGAAATAGGCGAGGAGGGCGAGGCCGATCGGCCAGAAGGCGATGAAGCCCAGGATCATCACGGGCAGGCGCCAGCCGCGCAGCGGATGACCGCCATGCGCGGCCCAGCTCGCGTATCGGGCTTCGCGGCGGGCCTGCTTGCGCTGGAACTTCTCCCAGCGGCGGGCGAGGTAGGGCGAGATGTCGGCGGGCACCGCGGCGGCAGCGGCAGACATGGCGGCGTCGTCTCCTGGCTGGATGTGACGACGCTTCACTTGCCAGCGCGGGGCGGCAATGTCAACGCGATTTACATTACGTTGCCCGCAACAACCTCTCCACGGCATCGGCCAGAAGCGCCTCGGCCGAGGGTATGGCAGGGCCGCCCAGCAGCATCCCGGCGCGTTCCAGGCCGGCGAGGCCGTGCGAGATCGCCCAGACTTCCAGGGCCAGTTGCCGGGTGCGGGCGGCGTCCGCCCCCTTCGGCAGCACGCGGGCGATGGCCTGGACGAGGCCGGAGAAGGCGCTGTCGCCGTCGCCCTGCGGCGGGCCGGGATCGCGCCAGGAGAACATGGCGCCGTAGTAGCCGGGCTCCGCCCGCGCGAAGGCGAGGTAGGCGCGGCCCATGGCGGACAGGCCTTCCTGCACGCCCTGGCCGGTGGCGGCGTCGCGCAGGCGCGTCGCGAAGGCCTCGAAGCCGCGGCGGGCGAGTTCGGTGAGGAGCGCGTCCTTGTCCTTGAAGTGGCGGTAGGGGGCGGAGGGCGAGACGCCGGCGAGGCGGGCGGCCTCCACCAGGGTGAAGCCGTGCGGGCCGCGCTCGGCGGTCAGCAGGCGCGCGGCTTCGAGGAGGGCTTCGCGGAGGTTGCCGTGGTGGTAGCCGCGGCGGCAGTGGCCGAAGGGTGCGGCCCCGGGCGCGTCCGATGTGTGCCAGCGTGACATTGCGCGGGGTGTAGCGCTTCGGGCGGGCTAACTCCAGGCCGGGCGCACGCCGGGCGGCGGGGAGTAGGGCAGGTCGCCGCGGGCCATCACCGCCGCCCGCCCGCCATTCGCCGCGAGGATGTCCCGCTGCCGCGCCTTCACCGCGGCGTCGAGCGCTTCGGGCGCCGTGCCGAGCCGCGCGGATAGCGCCGCGTCGAGCTCGGCGCGGATCGCGGCATGGGCGGGGTCGGCGCCGAGGTCGCGCAACTCCTCCGGATCGGCGGCGAGGTCGAAGAGCTGGGCGGGATAGGTGGGGTAGCGCACGTATTTCCAGCGGCCGCGCCGCAGCATGAACGCGGCCTCGCGCGAGCCGCTGGCGTGGTATTCGGAGAAGGTCGCGCGGCCGGGCTCGGCGCCGGCGGCGATCGCGAGGAGCGAGGAGGAGCCGGGCGGCGGCGCCTCCGCGCAGCCGGTCGCGTCGAGCACCGTGGCGAAGGCGTCGGTGAGGCTGACGGGCGTCGCGCAGGTCGCGCCGGCGGGCACGCCCTCGCCGGCGAGGATCAGCGGGATGCCGACGCTCTCCTCGTACATCGTGCATTTTCCCCAGAGGCCGCGCGCGCCGACGTTGTCGCCGTGGTCGGAGGCGTAGAGCACGCGCGTGGTGGCTTCGAGGCCGGTCTCGCGCAACGCGGCGAGGATCGCGCCGACCCTCTCGTCCATGAAGGAGACCAGGCCGTAGTAGCCGGCGATCATGCGCTGCACGTCGGCGGCGTCGCGGACATGCGCGTCGTAGGGAATCGTGCGCGCGTAGTCGCGGAGGAAGGGGTGATCGGGCCGCTCGTCCGGCGCGTAGAGCTTGGGCATGCCGACCACCTCCGGCGGGAAGCGCGCGAAGTGCTCGGGCGGGGCGGTGAGCGGGAAATGCGGGGTGACGAGGGAGACGAAGAGGCACCAGGGCCGGTCCGCCCCCGCGGCGGCGCGGGCGCGCAGCCAGGCCTGCGCGTCGGCGGCGATGTCGCGGTCGTAGCGCGTGTAGTCGCTCTCGCCCGGGCCGGCGCCGGCGACGAGCTTGGCGGCGCCCTTGCGGGGCGGCGCCGTCTCGTCGCGGATGAGGGCGAGCAGGTCGCCCTTCCCGTCCACGACGTGCATGGCGAGCCGTTCCTCGGTGAAGCCGTGGTCGTCTCCCGGAAGGCCGCGGAAATGCAGCTTGCCGATCGAGGCGACCTCGTGCCCCGCGTCGCGCAGCGCGTGGTGCCAGGAGCGGACGGCGCCGTCATAGGGATCGGCGTTGTCGAAGTAGCGGCGCATCGCATGCAGCTCCCGCCCGGTGGCCAGCGCGGCGCGGGCGGGGACGCAGATCGGAGAGGGCGTGCAGCCAGCGGTGAAGCGCGTGCCGCGCGCGGCGAGCGCGTCGAGGTTGGGGGTTTGCGCGAAGGGATGGCCGGCGCAGCCCATCGCGCGCGGCATGTGCTCGTCGGAGAGGATGAAGAGGAGGTTCTGCGGTGTTGTCATCGGTGGTGGCTGACAGCCTCCTGTGCGGTCGCGTGCCGATAGGTCTCCCCCTTCCCATTGCGGGAGGGGGTGGGGGGAGGGGTTCGTGACGCGGCGGTCCATGAGGCATGGCTTGGCCTGCCCCCCTCCCCAGCCCTCCCCCGCGAGGGGGGAGGGAGTCGGGAAGGCACGCAGCATGCGGATGCTCCGCCCCTCCGACGCGTCAGTCCACCTGCGCGCCGCTGATGCGGACGGCTTCGCCCCACTTCGCCGCCTCGGCGCGCAGGAAAGGCGCGAAGCGCTCCGGGCCCAGCCCGACCGCGGTGCTGCCGTCGGCGGTGGCGCGGGCGCGGAAGGCGGGGTCGGCGAGGGCTTCGCGGACCGCCTCGTCCACGCGGCGGATGATCTCGGGCGGCGTGCCGGCCGGCACGACGATCGCGAACCAGGAGACGAGGTCGAAGCCCGGCAGCGTCTCGGCGAGGGTGGGCACGTCCGGCAGCGCGTGGTTGCGCTCCGGCGAGGTGACGGCGAGCGCCTTCAGGCGGCCGGCCCGCGCCAGTTCCGTCGCCGTGGAGAGCGTCGGGAAGCCGAACTGCACCTGGCCGGCCATGACGTTGTTGACGATGTCGGGCGCGCCGCGGAAGGGCACGTGGGTCGCCTGCACGCGGGCCGTCGCCTTGAACAGCTCGGCGGCGAGATGCGCGCCGGAGCCGTTGCCGCCGGAGGCGTAGTTCTGGTCGGGGCGCGCGCGCAGCGATTCGATCAGCGCGGCCGCGGTGGCGGGGCCGGCGGGCGGCACGACCAGAAGGTGCGGCATGGCGAAGGCGACGGTGACGGGGGCGAAGTCGCGGAAGGCGTCGAAGCCGAGGGTGCGGCGCGTCAGCGCCGGGTTGATGACGAGGGAGTTGGTGCCGAGCACGAGGGTGTAGCCGTCCGGTGCGCTGCGGGCGCCGGCCTCGAAGCCGATGTTGCCGCCGGCGCCCGGGCGGTTCTCGATCACGACGGGCTGGCCGAGGGCGGGGGAGAGGCGCTCGGCGAGCTGGCGCGCGATGACGTCGGGGGCGGAGCCGGGGATGAAGGGGACGAGGAGGCGGACGGGGCGGGCGGGCCAGGGTTGGGCGAGGGCGGGAGACGCGAACGCGGCTCCTGCAAGGAGCATCGTGCGGCGGTGCATGCGTGGTCCTTCCCCCTGGTCTGGCGGGGTGCGCTTGCGGCCCCCCCACCCCTACCCTCCCCCGTAAACGGGGGAGGGGGAAGAGAGGGCGCGTCAGCGGCTGGGATAGACGCGTGGGTACGTGACCTGATCGGGTGGACCAGGGGGGCGGATGTCGCCGACGCGGCCGCAGGCGGCGAGGAGGAGGGTGAGGAGGATCGCGAGCCTCATGCCAGGCGCTCCTTCCACTCGGCGGCCATCTTCGCGACGTTGGCGGGGGCGGTGCCGCCGTAGCTGGTGCGCGAACGGACGGAGGCGGCGACGCTCAGCACGTTGAAGACGCCTTCGTGGATGCGCGGCTCCACCGCCTGCATCTCGGTGACGGTCAGGCCGGCGAGGTCCACGCCCATGCTCTCGGCCTTCGCGACCAGCTTTCCCGTCGCGTGATGCGCGTCGCGGAAGGGCATCTTCAGCTCGCGCACCAGCCAGTCGGCCAGGTCCGTCGCGGTGGAGAAGCCGGCACCGGCGGCTTCGGCCAGCCGTCCGACCTGCGGCTGCATGTCGCGCACCATGCCCGCGGTCGCCGCCAGCGCGAGGGCGAGGTTCTCGGCGGCGTCGAAGAGCGGTTCCTTGTCCTCCTGCATGTCCTTGAAATAGGTCAGGGCGAGGCCCTTCATCACCGTCAGCATGCCGACCAGGTTGCCGATCATCCGGCCGGTCTTGCCGCGCACCAGCTCCGCCGCATCGGGGTTGCGCTTCTGCGGCATGATGGAGCTGCCGGTGGTGAAGGCGTCGGTCAGCTTCACGAAGCCGAAATAGGGGTTGGTCCAGATCACGATCTCCTCCGCGAAGCGGGAGAGATGCGTGGCGCACATCGCGCAGGCGAAGAGGAACTCCGCGGCGAAGTCGCGGGAGGCGACGGCGTCAAGGCTGTTGCGCATCGGCGCGTCGAAGCCGAGCGCCTGCGCGGTCATGTGGCGGTCAACGGGAAAGCCGGTGCCGCAGAGCGCGGCGGCGCCGAGCGGGCTCTCGTTCAGGCGCCTGCGGCAATCGGCCAGGCGGCCGCGATCGCGCGACAGCATCTCGACGTATGCCAGCAGGTGATGCCCGAACGTCGTGGGCTGCGCGGGCTGGAGATGCGTGAAGCCCGGCATCACCGTGCCCGCATGTTCCGCCGCACGGTCCACCAGCGCGCGCATCAAATCGGCCAACTGGGCATCCAGGCCGTCAATCGCGTCGCGCACCCAGAGCCGCACGTCGAGCGCGACCTGGTCGTTGCGGCTGCGGCCGGTGTGCAGGCGCTTGGCCGCCTCGCCGATGCGCTCGGTCAGGCGGGCCTCGATGTTCATGTGGATGTCTTCGAGCGCCTCGGACCAGGCGAAGCTGCCCGCCTCGATCTCGGCAGCGATGTCGGCGAGGCCGCGGCGGATCGCCGCCTCGTCCTCGCTTGAGATGACGCCGACATGCGCCAACATGGCGGCGTGGGCGAGGCTTCCGGAAATGTCCTGGCGCCACATCTTGCGGTCGAAGCCGATGCTGGCATTGATCTCGCGCATGATCGCGCCGGGCCCGCCGGCGTAGCGGCCGCCCCACAGGGAGTGCTGGGCCTTGTCTGTCTCGTCGTCCACCGAGGGGGTCGTCCCGTGCTGAGGCGCAGTCTGGTGCTGGCCGCGGCGACCCTGGCCACCCCCGTCCTTCCGCGTCAAGCCGCGGCGGCGGGGGATGGCGGGCTGTCGAAGCTGCGGGAGACGCCCGCCGGCAGGCCGATCCCGGAGGGCCTGGCCTTCCAGGACGCCGAAGGCCGCGAGACCGGCTTCGAGGCGTTCCGCGGCCGCGGCCTGCTCGTGAACTTCTGGGCCACCTGGTGCCCGCCCTGCGTCGCGGAGATGCCGGCGCTGGACCGTGCGCATGCCGCGCTCGCCCGCGACGGGATCGAGGTGCTGGCGCTGTCCTCCGATCGTGGCGCGCGCGCGCAGGTGGAGCCGTTCTATGCGCGGACCGGCCTGCGCCGAATGGCGATGTGGTTCGATCCGCGCGGCGCGGTCGCGCGGGCGTTCGGCACGCGCGGATTGCCGACTACCGTGATCCTCGACCGCGCGGGGATGGAGGTCGCCCGGCTTGAGGGCGAGGCGGAATGGGACCGGCCGGAGATGCTTGCGGCCGTGCGACGCCTCGCGCGCGGCGCGGCGCCTTCGACCAGCACCACCTGATACGGGAACACACGACATGCCGGATGATGCATTGCCTTCGACAGCAGCCTTCGACGCCCGGCTCGACAAGCTGGCCGCCCTCGCGGTGCGCGTCGGGCTGAACCTGCGCGCGGGGCAGGAGGTGGTGATGACGGCGCCGCTGGATGCGCTGCCGCTGGCGCGGCGGATCGTCGAGCAGGCCTACAAGGCGGGTGCGACGCTCGTCACGCCGCTGATCTCGGACGACGAGGTGGCGCTGGCGCGCTACCGCCATGCGGGTTCGGACGAGGCGTTCGACGTGGCTCCCGGCTGGCTGTTCGAGGGCATGGCGAAGGCCTTCGCGGGCGGTGCCGCGCGGCTGGCGGTGGTGGGCGAGAACCCGACGCTGCTCTCCGGCCAGGACCCGGAGCGCGTGGCGCGCGCGAACAAGGCGCGGTCCATCGCGTACCGGCCGGCGCTGGAGCTGATCACCTCCTTCGCGATCAACTGGAACCTGGTGCCGGCCGCGACGCCGGGCTGGGCGCGGCAGGTGTTTCCCGACCATCCGGAGGCGATGGCGGTGGAAAGGTTGTGGGACGCGATCTTCGCGGCCTGCCGCGTGGACGCGGCCGATCCCGTCGCGGAATGGGCGCGGCACAACGCGACGCTGCACGCGCGCACGGAATTCCTGAACGGGAAGGACTATGCCGCGCTGCACTTCCGCGGGCCGGGGACGGACCTGCGCGTGGGGCTGGCCGACGGGCATCTCTGGGCGGGCGGGGCGGAGCCGGCGAAGAACGGCATCACCTGCAACCCGAACATCCCGACGGAGGAGGTCTTCACCACGCCGCATTGCCTGCGCGTGGACGGCACCGTGCGGTCCACCAAGCCGCTGGCCTACCAGGGCACGCTGATCGAGGACATCGCCGTGCGCTTCGAGGGCGGGCGCATGGTGGAGGCCAACGCATCCAGGGGTGCCGAGGTGCTGCGCAAGGTGATCGCGACGGATGAGGGCGCGGCGCGGCTGGGCGAAGTCGCGCTGGTGCCGCATTCCTCGCCGATCTCGCGCTCCGGCCTGCTGTTCCGCAACACGCTGTTCGACGAGAACGCCGCCAGCCACATCGCGCTCGGCCAGGCCTACACGACCTGCCTGCGCGACAGCGCGGGCGTGGGGATGGAGGAGCTGGCGAAGCGGGGCGCCAATGCCTCGCTGATCCACATTGATTGGATGATCGGGTCCGGCGAGGTGGAGGTGGACGGGGTGACCAGGTCCGGCGCGGCGGAGGCTCTGATGCGGGCCGGGGAGTTCGTGGCGGGGCCGGTTTAGGCCCGGAGCCTCAGCGCACGGTGACTTCCAGCAGCATGCGCGGATGGATTTCGCAGCGGACCTGGAAGGTGCCGCGCTGCGTGAAGCGGACCGGCACCCGGGTGCCTGCCGGCTGCTCGCCGATGTCGAAGGAGAAGCGCGGGCTGGAGGCGTGGACGTGGTGCAGCAGCTCGCCGTCGTCGTTCAGGAAGACGACGGTATCGTTGAGATTGATGGCGATGGCCGGGGGCGAGAAGGCGCGGCGCTTCTGCGTCACGACGAGCGCCTGCTGGGCCGTCGCCGCGACGGCGAGCACGGAGGCGGCCGCAAGCGCAACGGTGAGGAGGAGGGGGCGTCCGGTCATCGCGTCACGATCTCTCGCTTCATCGGTGCGAGCAGGGCGATAAGCCGCAACTGCGTGCGGAACGGCGTGCCTGCCGCATCCATGGAATCCTGCAGGTGCTCCACCAGCGCGTTGAAATCCGCCTCGGTCAGTTGAAGATGGCGGTGGGCGGGGCGCATGCCGCGCTCGCGACGCGCGCAGGGGCCGCCGGAGAGGTTGCAGAACTGCTGGGCGATGAGGCGCTTCAGCCGGTCATGGTTCACGTTGTCGAAGGACCAGGCGATGCGCGGATCGGCGACGGAGCGGTCCACAGTGTCGGCGACGATGCGCTCGATGCGGCCCATGCCGCCGAGGTCGTCGAAGAGCGTCTGCGCGACGGCGCCGCAGGGCGACATCAGCAGGGCGAGGGCGAGGAGGCGGGCGCGCATCGTCAGAACCCGGCCTGGAGGGAGAGGTAGATGCCGTTCTGGCGGCCCTGGTTGGCGATCGGCCCGAGATCCACGTAGGCGAGCACGACCGAGAGGTTCTGGTTGAGGAACCAGGCGGCGAAGAGGTCGTAGCCCGTGCCTTCCCGCGCGAAGCCCAGGTTGTCGGGCCGGGTGCGGACCTCCCCGCCGATCGCGAGGTTGCGCGAGAGGAGCAGCGCGGCGGAGCCTTCGAACTGCGCGCTGTAGCCGTCCTCGCGGTCGCCTCCGTGGCCGAGCAGGCCGAACTGGTTGGCGCGGGTCATCCGCACCGTGCCGTTCAGCAGCAACCCTTCGGAGAGGACGAGGCGGGTGGCGGCGACGTAGAAATCCGTGCCGCTGCCGTCATGCGCGCCGACGGCGCGGACGACATCGGTGTTCGCCGAGACCTTGTGCTGCAGGCCGATGGAGACCTGCGGCAACCAGGTATCCTGATCGGCCACGACGTCGCCGAACAGCCGGAGCTTCGCGCCGAAGATGTCCTGCTCGAAGGTGTAGCCGCGGCCGAGCCCGAGGCGGGCGCCGGCCCGGCCGGTGTCGAACCACTGGTGCTGGTAGGACAGCTCCAAGCGGTCCGCGATGCCGAGGGCGGCACCGAGCGCGCCGAGCGCGAAGTCGGGCAGGCGCACGCCGGTGGCGTGGACGTTGGCACCGATCGAGTCGCGCGTGCCGTAACCGGTGATGAGGGCCCAGGGCACGAGACCCCCGCCGCCCGCCCCTTCCAGGCTGGTGACGCCGGTGGTGGCGATCAGGCGGCCGGAGTCGGGCATGCGGGGTGCCGGACGCTCCATCCGGTCCGTGGCGTGCGCGGCAGCACCGAGGAGCAGCGCGAGGCCGCAGGACAGCGCAGCAAGGGCTGATCGCATGCGAAAGGAGCTCTTGATCCGATTGCCGCGCCGTATGGTTGAAAACCTTGCGACGCGAGGTGTAACCCGTCTAATTCAACCCGCTCGCTGCTGCACGGGGTTTCGAAGTGACCGGAACAATTCCTGACATCGGGCGGGCGCCGTCCGGCCCGGGCCACCCGGGATGACGCTCCGCATCCGGATCTTCGTCGCCTTCCTGGTCGTCGCGCTGATCGTGGTCGGCCTCGGGGTTTTCGCGGTGCGCAGCGTGGATCAGTCCGGCAGGATCGTGGTGGACATCTTCGGCCGCGCGCTGATCGCCACCTCCTACGCGCGGGCGACGGCGGCGAACTTCGCGGCGATGAATGCCGCGCTGGCGCGCGCGCAACCGGCCCCGCCGGAGGAGCGCGACGCGGCGCGGGCGCGCATCGCCGAGCTGGCGGCGACGATCCTGGGCGACCTGCGGATCGTGATCGAGCGCGCGACGTCGGACCGCGTGGTGCGCGCCGCCGAGGCGGCGGGGACGGTGACCGAGGCCTGGCTGCGTGAGGCCCAGCCGTCGGTGCCCGACGCATCGCGCATCGCCGCGTTGACGGAGGAGGCGGAGGAGCGGTTCGAGGTGCTCGTGAACCACGTCGCCGGCGACGCCTTCCGGCAGCGGCAGCAGGCACAGGACGCGATCGTGGCGACCCAGCTGCAGGCGATCGCCGGGACCGGCTTCGCGCTGCTGCTGGGCGCGCTGGTCAGCGTGCTGCTCGCGCGCCGCATCATCGGGCCGGTCGCCGCGGCGTCGGCAGCCGCGACGGGCATCGCGGCGGGACGGCTCGACACGCCGGTGCCGGCCGGCGGGCGCGACGAGCTGGGCATGCTGCTGCGCGCGATGGAGGGGATGCGCGATGCGATCCGCGCCACCATCGAAGGCGAGAAAGCGGAGCGGCAGCGCGCGCAGGCGCGGCTCGCCGACGCGATGGACGGCTCCACCGAGGGCATCGTGCTGGCCGACGCCTCGGGCGGCGTGCTGGCGGCGAATGCGCGCGCGGCGGAGCTGCTGCCGGCCGGCCGGCTGGAGGCGGGCGCCCCCTGGGACCGCGCCCTTCGGGACGGCCTGGGCACCGGCGCGGCCATCCCGGCCGAAGCGACATCCCCGCCGCCATCCGTCGCGGAGCTGCGGCGCGCGGACGGAACCTGGCTGCGGCTGTCGCGGAGCCCGGCGCAGGATGGCGGCGCCGTCGCGGTGGTCTCCGACATCAGCGACCTGAAGGCGAAGGAGGAGGCGCTGGCGGCGGCGAATGCGCGCGTCTCGGCCGCGCTCGGCAACATGACGCAGGGCCTCTGCATGGTGGATGCGCAGGACCGCGTGGTGGTCTGCAACGCGCGCTTCGCCGCGATGTTCGGACTGGCCGCGGCGGAGGCGCTGGCGGGGCTGCCGGTGCGGGACGTGTTCGCGCGCATCGCCGCCGGCAGCGCCTTCCCGACCGGCCTGGTCCTCGCGATCGAGCTGGAGCAGCGCGCGCTGGCCGGGCAGGGCCACGACCTGTCCTTCACCCGCGAGGGACCGTCCGGGGAGACGATCGCGGTGACGCACCGGCCGATGCCCGGCGGCGGCTGGGTCGGCACCTACGAAGACATGACGGAGCGGCGCCGCGCGGAGGAGCGCATCGCCTTCCTCGCGCATCACGACGCGCTGACGGGCCTGCCGAACCGCGTGCTGTTCCGCGAGCGCGTGGACGCGGCGGCAGCGGCCAAGGCGGACAGCGGCGGCCTGGCCGTGCTGTGCCTCGACCTCGATCGCTTCAAGTCGGTGAATGACACGCTCGGGCACCAGGCCGGCGACGCCCTGCTGCGCCAGGTGGCGGATCGGCTGGTGGCCTGCGTGCGGGATGGCGACACGGTGGCGCGGCTCGGCGGCGACGAATTCGCGCTCGTGCTTCCGGGGATGCAGGACCGCGCGGCAGTGGCGGCGCTGGCGACGCGGCTGGTCGCGGCGGTGGCGGAGCCGTTCGACCTCGGCGGACACGGGGTGGAGGTCGGGGCGAGCATCGGCATCGCGATGGCGCCCGACGATGGCGTGCAGGCGGAGCGGCTGCTCCGCTGCGCCGACACCGCGCTCTACCGCACGAAGACCGATGGTGGTGCGGCGTTCAGCTTCTTCGAGGCGGGCATGGACGAGCACCTCCAGGCGCGGCGGCGGATGGAGCTCGACCTGCGCAGGGCGGTGGCGAACGAGGAGCTGACGCTGTTCTACCAGCCGCTGGTGGAGCTGCAGACGCGGCAGGTGTGCGGGTTCGAGGCACTGCTGCGCTGGCGGCACCCCGAGCGCGGCATGGTGCCGCCATCCGAGTTCATCCCGATCGCCGAGGAGATCGGCCTGATCGTCCAGATCGGCGAGTGGGTGCTGCGCCGTGCCTGCCACGATGCGAGCACGTGGCCCGGCCAGCAGCGGGTGGCGGTCAACGTCTCGGCGGTGCAGTTCCGCAGTCCCCGGCTGGTGACGGCGGTTGTGGATGCGCTCGCGGCATCGGGGCTGCCGGCAAGCCGGCTGGAGCTCGAGATCACGGAAACCGTCATGCTGCAGGACACCTCGGCCGCGATGGGCATGCTGCGGCAGTTGCATGCGCTGGGCGTGCGGATCGCGATGGACGATTTCGGGACGGGCTACTCCTCTCTCGGCTACCTGCGCAGCTTCCCGTTCGACAAGATCAAGATTGACCAGTCCTTCGTGCGCGACCTGACACAGGATGGCGAAGCGGTGGCGATCGTGCGCGCGATCACCGGGCTGGGCAGCAGCCTGGGGATGCGCACGACCGCGGAGGGCGTCGAGACGGAAGGGCAGTTGGAGCGCCTCGCGGCGGAGGGCTGCATCGAGGTGCAGGGTTACCTCTTCGGGCGGCCGGGCCCGGCCTCCGGCGTGGCGGGTGTGATCGCGCGGGTGGATGCGATGCGCGCGGCCGAGGCGCCGGCCGGCTGAACATCCGCACGATACTTGCCCGCCGCACGCGACACGCGATCGTGCGTGGCGTGAAACCGCCGCGAAACGTGCAAAGCGCATCGTCCCGAGCACCCCGGCCATCCCCGGCCGTCGAAGCGCGGAGGACGACATGGCACACGCAACCCTCGGTCGCGGCACCGTCGCCGCACTGGCGATGCTCGCGATGGGCGGGACGGCCCAGGGGCAAGTCCAGGGGCAAGGAAGCATGGAGCGGCCGTGGCTCCTGACCTCGGCGAGCCAGTTCCGGCTGGCGGCGCCACCGGACGCCGACACGACGCGCGGCGAGCTCGCGCAGCTTCGCGGCATGGCGGAGCTGCGGGACGACGCGGCGCGCGCGCGGATCGCCTGGTGGAACGCAGCGGCGCCCGCCTATCGCTGGAACCAGATCGCGATCGAGGAATCGTTGCGCGAGGGTGCCAACATCAACAACACCTCGCGCCGGCTCGCGCTGCTGCATGCGGCGCTGGCGGACGCGATGGCAGCGGCGTGGGACAGCAAGGCGGCGCACGGGCGCGGGCGGCCGACCGCGCTCGATCCTATGCTGACGGCCGCGGTGCCGGTGCCGGCCGATCCCTCGTACCCGGACGAGCACGCCGTCGCGGCGGCGGTCGCCTCGGCGGTGCTGGCGGAGGTCTTCCCCGCCCGCGCCGCGCGCTTCTCGGCGCTGGCGGAGGAAGCAGGGCGCATGCGCCTGCTGGCCGGCATCGCCTTCCCGAGCGATGTGGCGGCGGGCACGGCGCTCGGGCGGCAGGTCGCCGGCGTTGCGCTGGACCGCGCGCGGCGCGACGGCTCCGACCGCCCGTGGGACGGCGCGGTGCCGCAAGGGCCGGGCATGTGGACCGGCACCAATCCCGGGATGCCGCAGGCCGCCACCTGGACGCCGTGGGTAATGGCCTCGCCGGCCGAGTTCCGCCCGGCCCCGCCGCCCGCCCACGACTCGGCCGAGCGCGCGGCGGAGATGGCGACGCTGCGCGCCTTCGCGCGCACGCCGCTGAGCAACGCGCGCGCCGTGTTCTGGGAAGCGGCGGTGGGTGGCCTGCGCAACTACGAATACTGGAACAACCACGCGATGCGGCTGCTGATGGAGCACGGCCAGGCGGGCGACGCGCGGGCAGCGGCGCGGACGCTGGCGATCTTGAACATCGCGATCCACGATGCCGGCGTGGCGTGCTGGGACGCGAAATACACGTATTGGACGATCCGTCCCTCGCAGCTCGACCCGAGCTTCCAGCCACTGTTCAGCACGCCGAACCACCCGAGCTACCCCTCCGCGCATGGGTGCTTCTCGGGCGCCGCGACCGCGACGCTCGCGGGGCTGTTCCCGCGCGACGCGGAGGCGCTGGGGGCGCTCGCCGCGGACGCCGGAGCGTCGCGGATCTGGGCCGGCATCCACTATCCCGGTGATGTGACGGCCGCGCAGCGGATCGGGGAGCAGGTCGCGACGCGGGCGCTGGAGCGCGGGCGGTAGGCGCTTCAGTCGGCGAACTGGCCGGCGGATTCCAGCAGCGGCTTCCTGCGCGCCACCTCGGCGCGCCAGAAGCCCTGCGCGCCGTCGGGCGTCGTGCGCTCCCCGCGCGCGGGCAGGCTGCCGAGCTCCACCATGCGGCGCGAGACGTTCGCGTCGGCCAGCGCGGCGAGCAGCGCGCGGTTCAGGCGGTCCAGCACCGGGCGCGGCGTGGCAGCGGGCGCGAACAGCATGTTCCAGCCGGACATCGCCATCGCCGGCAGCCCGGCCTCCGCGGTGGTCGGCACGTCCGGCAGCGCGGCGGCGCGGGCGGGCGTGCTGATCGCGTAGCCGCGGATCGCGCCGGCGCGGATCTGCTCGGCGTTGTTGGTGGTCTGGTCGCAGCCGAGGTCGAGCGTGCCGGCCATCAGGTCGTTCATCACCAGCGCGGTGCCCCGATAGGGCACCAGCGTGACCGGCGTGCCGATCGCGGAGACCAGCAGCAGGCTGCACAGATGACTGGTGGAGCCGATGCCGGCATTGCCGAGGTTGAGGCGGCGTCCTTCGCGCCGGACGATCGCGGCCATCTCCGCCAGGTTCGCGGCGGGGAAGTCGCGGCGCGCGATGATCGCCATCGGCACCTCGTTCACCATCCCGATCGCGGCGAGCGCCTGCGGGTCGAAGGAGAGGGTGCGATAGAGCGTCGGGATCGTCGCTTGGGCAAGGCTGCCGAACAGGATCACGTGGCCGTCCGGGCGCGCGGCGGCGACGCGGCCCTGGCCGATGGAACCGCCGGCGCCGGAGACGTTGTCCACCACCACGGGCTGGCCGAGGTCGGCGCCGAGCGCGGGGGCGATGAGGCGCGCGATCACGTCGGCGGGGCCGCCGGGGGCGAAGCCGACCACCATCGTGACCGGGCGCGCGGGGAAGCTCGGCGCCTGGGCCTGCGCGGCGAAGGCGAGGCCGGCGAGGGCGGCCGCGAGCAGGAGGCGCCGGGCGGTGCGCATCACGTCTCCGCCCCGCCATTCACGCCGAGCATCTGGCCGTTGACGAAGGCGCCGCCGTCGCTGGCCAGCATGCGGACGACGGCCGCGATCTCGGCCGGCGTGCCCATGCGGCCGGCCGGGACGCGGGAGATCATGGCCTGGCGGTAGGCGGTCGGGCTGGCCTCGTCGTCGCCGGCGATGGGACCCGGGGAGATGGCGTTCACCGTGATGCCCTTCAGGCCGAACTCCTTCGCCAGCGCCTTCGTCAGGCCCCAGAGCCCGTGCTTCGCGACGGAGACGGGGGCGCGGCCGGCATAGCCGTGGATCGCGTTCATGCCGGTGAAGTTGACGACCCGGCCCCAGCCCTTCGCGATCATGCCGGGCAGGCAGGCCTGCGACAGCCAGATCGCGGCTTCGAGGTCCACGGCCATGACGCGGCGCCAGTCCTCTGCCGCGGTCTCCAGGAAGGGCCTGGCGGGGCGGAGCGCGGCGTTGTTCACCAGCACGTCCACGCTGCCGAAGCGCGCCAGCGCCTCGGCGGCGATGCGTGCGCAGTCGGCGGCGCTGCCGACATCCCCCATCGCGACCAGCGCCTCCGCGCCGCGCGCGCGCGCCTCGGCGGCGACGGCGTCCGCCGCCGCGCGGTCGGAGGACCCGTTGACCACCACGTTCAGCCCGTCCTCGGCCAGGCCGAGGGCGACGGCGCGGCCGATGTTGCGGCCGGCGCCGGTGATCAGCGCGGTGCGGCGTGCGGTCATGCGGGGTCCCGTCGCAGGAATTCGGCGCAGCGCTCGCCGACCATCAGGGCGGCGGGCTGGATGTTGGGAGAGGGGATGAGCGGGAAGGCGCTGGCATCCGCCACGCGCAGGCCCTCAACGCCGCGCACGCGCAGCTCCGGGTCCAGCACGGCGCGGCTGTCGGAGCCCATGCGCGCGGTGCCGCAGGGGTGGAAGACGGTGCCGGCGGTCGCGCGGATGCTCGCCTCGATCGCGGCTTCGTCGGCGGCGGGGCCGGGGCGCAGCTCCTCCTCGATCAGGTCGCGGAAGGGCGGCTGCGAGACGATGCGGCGGCAGATCGCGGCGGCGCCGAGCATGATGCGCAGGTCGTTCGGGTGGTCGAGGTAGTTCGGGCGGATCACCGGCTTGTCCGCGGGATCGGGGCTGCGCAGCGTCAGCGTGCCGCGGCTGTCCGGGCGGCAGGGGCCGTAGTTCAGCATCACGCCGGGGAAGTCCGACAGGCCCTTGGTGTAGTCGAAGGTGGCGAAGTTGACGAAGAGGAGCTGCGCTTCCGCCTCCTCGGCGCCCGGCGTCACGCGGACGAAGCCCGTCGCCTCGCCGGCGCCGATGGAGAGCGGGCCGCGGCCGCGCAGCAGCCAGTCCAGGCCCATGCCGGCCTTGCGGAGGTTGCTCCGCAGCATCTCGTTCAGCGTGCCGCAGGGCCGCGTGCGGAAGATGAACTTGGCGATGAGGTGGTCCTGCAGGTTGCGCCCGACATCCGGGCTGTGCGCGACGACGGGGATGCCCAGGCCGCGCAGCGCCTCGCCGTCGCCGATGCCCGAGAGCATCAGCAGCTTCGGCGTTTCCAGCGCGCCGGCGGAGACGACGACGCAGCGGCGGGCGCGAAAGCTGCCCTCGCCGGTCTCGACGCCGGTGGCGCGCGTGCCCTCGAAGGTCACGCGGTGCACGGTGAGGCCGGTGCGCACGCTGAGGTTCGGGCGCGCCATCGCCGGCCGCAGGTACACCCGCGCGGAGGAGGATCGGAAGCGGCCATCCACGTTGAGCTGGATCGGGCCGACTCCCTCGATGCTGCCGCCGTCGTTCACGTCGCGCAAGCGCGGGATACCGGCGGCGACCGCGCTCTCGATGAAGGCGGCGGGCGCGCGGGCCAGCGCGCGGGGTTCGGCGACGCGGATCGGGCCGGATGTGCCGCGCGCGTCGGAAGGCGGGCCGAGCCAGGTTTCCATGCGGCGGAAGGCGGGGGCCACGTCCTCATGGGACCAGCCGCGCGCGCCGGCCTGCGCCCAGCGATCGTAGTCGTGCGGGGAGCCGCGGAGGAAGACCAGGCCGTTGACGGAGCCGGAGCCGCCGAGGACGCGGCCGCGCGGCCAATGCATCGCGCGGTCGTTCAGCGCGGGCTCGGGCTCCGTCATGAAGCGCGGGTCGTAGCGGCCGCTGCCGTAGAGCTTCGCGTAGCCCATCGGCAGGCGGATCCAGGGGTCGCGGTCGGGCGGGCCGGCTTCCAGCAGCAGGACCTCCGTGCCCGGGTCTTCGGAGAGGCGCGCGGCGACGACGCAGCCGGCGGAGCCGCCGCCGACCACGATGACGTCCGCCTCCTCCGTCACGGTTCGGGCACGCCGAGGCGGGACGCGGTCTGGCGGATGCCCGCCCAGGTGTGGGGCTGCAACGGCACGCCGCCCGCGAGGCGGTCGGCGCGCATCGCGGCTTCCTTGTCGCCGGGGGCGAGCACGGGCTGGTCCGCCTCCGCGGGACGGCAGGAGAGGACCCAGTCGGCATAGGCGCGGCCGGTGGCGTGGAACTCGGCTTCCGTGCCGAAATGCCCCGGCGAGATGTAGAAGCTCAGCATGCCGTTGGCGATGCGGCTGCGCGTATCCACCGGCCCGCTGGTGCCGCCGCCAGTCAGCGCGCCGGCCAGCATCTCGCACATGAAGGCGAGGCCGGAGCCCTTGTGCTCTCCGAAGGCGCGGATCGCGCCGGCGCCGCCCGAGGGGTTGCGCGGGCCGGTGCCCTCGTACTGGCCGTAGAGCGTGCGGGGGTCGCCGGAGAGCCGGCCATCGGGCTCGATCAGCGCGTCCTTCGGCAGCGGCTTGCCGCCGTTGGAGGCGACGAGGACCTTGCCCTCCGCGACGTGGCTGGTCGCGAAGTCCAGCACCAGCGGGCGGCCGGGCAGCGGCACGCCGACGGAGAAGGGTGCTGTGGAGAAGCGGCGCTCCGTGCCGCCGAAGGGCGCGACGAGCACGCTGCCGGCGACGTTGACGAAATGCACGGAGACGAGGCCGGCGCGGATCGCGGTTTCCGCGTATTCGCCGACGCGGCCGATATGGCCGGCGTTGCGCAGGCCGACCACCGCGATGCCGTGCCGGGTCGCGCGCTCGATCCCGAGTGCCACGGCCTGGGGCGCGACGGTCTGGCCGAAGCCGAATTTGCCGTCGAGGAGCGCGAAGGCGCCGCCATCGGTGACGAGTTCGGCGTTCTGGCCTTTCAGGACATAGCCGGCTTCGAGCCATTCGACGTAGCGCGGCACGCGCGCGACGCCGTGGCTGTCATGGCCGGCGAGGTTGGCGCCGAGGAGGTGGGAGGAGATGCGGGATGCCTCCGCTTCGTCGCAGCCGGCGGCGCGGAAGATGGCAGCGACGAAGGCGTCGAGGGTCGCGGCGGGCACGCGGATGGAGGCTGGATGCTGTTGGGCCATGCGGCGCGTCTCTCCCTTCCTGCGAGGCTGCGCCGGACGGGGGCGCGCGTCCAGACCGGGATCAGCGCAGTCGGGCGAGCTGCGCCTCGGCGTCCCGCATCATCGTGGCGAGTTCGCCGTAAACGGATTCGGCGTGATGCAGCAGGACGGCGTAGGCGGCCGGCGTCGGCTCCAGCAGCACGACCCGGGCATCGGCGGCATCGGGCCTGCGGAGGAGGAAGCCGCGCGCCTCGGCGCGGTCGAGGGCGCGCGTCAGCGTCGCGGGGCTGATGACGCCGGCGGCAAGCGCGGCGAGGTCCTTGTGGCTCATGCGGCGGCCGGCGAGCGCGGCGTCGAGCGCCTCCAGGATGCACCAGATGACCTCCCGCGAGCGGACGCTCGGGCGGCCGGCGGCGCGGATCGCCGCGAAGCTGCGGCGCTGCACGAGGCATAGCGCCGCGGCCAGCGTGCCGGCCTTGATCAGGAGGTCGGGCGAGGCCGACAGGGGATCTGCGGCAGGAAGCCCGGGACGCCGCGCCGGCATGGAACCCTCGTCCTCGCAGGACCGGCCCGCATCATAGCGTGATCCCGTGGCGGCGGGCGGCTTCTTCGACGAGGGCGCGCCGGGCCTCGCGGAGGGCGCGGAAGGTCCCGGGGAGGCCGGACTCGGCGGCGTCCTCGGCGAGGCTGCTGAGCACGAGGGAGAGGCTGTTCAGGCGGTCGGCGAGGTCGTCGGCCAGCCGCTCGGGCTGTCGTTGCGCTGCCATGATGACGCGGTCCGTATGGGGGCGGGCGGACCTAGTCTCGCGCGCGGCGCGGCGCCACGGGTTTCGCGTTCAGGGTGAAACGGTCGGGGCGCGTTGCGGGCATCGTGCGGCGCCCGTCCTCTCCGCCGCCCGCCCTGACCAGCCTGCGCGGGTGAGGGCGCGGAAGTGAACGCGCTACAGCACCCGCCCGCTGCCCGGGTCTATCAGGTGCATGTGGTTCAGGTCGGCGGCGACCTGCATGGCGCGGCCGGGCTCGGCGGGCGTGGTCGGGTCTATGCGGCTGCAGACCTCGCTGCCCTGCATCCACAGGTGCAGCAGCGTCTCCATCCCCATCGGCTCGATGACCTCGGGCGTCAGCTCGAACAGCGCGATGTTCGGGCGGTCGAGGTTCTTCGGCTCGGTCAGGTGCTCCGGGCGGATGCCGAACAGCATCTCCTTCCCCGCCGCCGCGCCGTATCGGGCGCTGCGCTCGGGCGGCACGGGCAGGACGATGCCGTTCGGCAGGTTGAGGCGGAGCGCGCCGCTGCCGTTCTCGACGCGGGCGGGGATGAAGTTCATCGCGGGGCTGCCGATGAAGCCCGCGACGAAGCGCGTGGTGGGCCGGTGGTACAGTTCCTGCGGCGGGCCGACCTGCTCGATCACGCCGTGGTTCATCACCACCACGCGGTCGGCCAGCGTCATCGCCTCCACCTGGTCGTGGGTGACATAGACGGTGGTGGTGCGGACGGTCTGGTGTACCTTCTTGATCTCGGTGCGCATCTGCACGCGCAGCTTGGCATCGAGGTTGGAGAGCGGCTCGTCGAACAGGAAGACCTTGGGGTCGCGCACGATGGCGCGGCCCATCGCCACGCGCTGGCGCTGGCCGCCCGAGAGCGCCTTCGGCTTCCGCGCGAGCAGGGGTTCGATGTCGAGGATGCGGGCCGCGTTGTTCACGCGGCGCGCGATCTCCTCCTTCGGGAATTTCCGCAGCGTCAGGCCGAAGGCCATGTTCTCGTAAACGCTCATGTGCGGGTAGAGCGCATAGTTCTGGAACACCATCGCGATGTCGCGGTCGCGGGGCGGGATGTCGTTCACGACGGTGCCGCCGATGGCGATCTCGCCGCTGGTGATCTCCTCCAGCCCGGCGATCATCCGCAGCGTCGTGGACTTGCCGCAGCCGGACGGGCCGACGAGCACGACGAATTCGTGGTCGGCGATGTCGAGGTCTATCCCCTTCACAGCCTGCACGCCGCCCTCATAGGCCTTGACGACCTTGCGGATGGAGACCTGAGCCATGGATGCGCCTATCCCTTCGTCGCGCCGGCGGTGAGGCCGGCGATGTAGTAGTCCATGAGGAACGCGTAGACGACAACCGGCGGCAGCGCGGCCAGCAGCGCGCCGGCCATCAGCTGGCCCCAGGCGAAGGTGTCGCCGCGGATGAGCTGGCTGACCACGCCGATGGTCATCGGCATCTCGGCGGGCGAGGTGATGAAGGCCGTCGGATAGACGAAGGCCGCCCAGGAGACGGTGAAGGCGAAGATCGTCGCCGCGATGATGCCGGGGAGTGCGACGGGGATGAAGATGCGCGTCAGCATCTGCATCCAGTTCGCGCCGTCTATCAGCGCGGCCTCGTCCAGCTCCTTCGGGATGGAGGCGAAGTAGCCGATCATGATCCAGGTGCAGAAGGGCACGGTCAGCGTCGGATAGACCAGCACCAGGCCCCAGGCGGAGTCCAGCAGGCCGAGCCCGCCGACGATCTGGTAGAGCGGGATGAACAGCAGCGTGTCCGGCACGAGATAGGTCAGGAACACGCCGGTCGCGAGGAACTGGCTGCCCCAGAAGCGCATCCGCCCGAGCGCGAAGGCGGCGAGGACGGAGATCACCATGCTGACCGAGACCACCAGCACCGTCACCTTGACGCTGTTCCAGAAGAAGCCGCGGAACATCTCGTTGCCGATCAGCGCGGCGTAGTTCCCGAGGGTCGGGTTGCGCACCCACCAGGGGGAGCCGGCGAGGTCGGCGATCTCGGCGCTCGTCTTGATGCTCGTCATGAACATGTAGATCGGCGGCGCCAGCATGATGATCGCGGCGAAGACAAGCGAGACATAGGCGCTCCACAGCGCCCAGCGGCGTTCGGCGCGCAGGCTGCCGGCCTTGTGGAAGATGCCGCGCGACGTGGCGGGGGCGGTGGCCGTGCTCGCGCTCATCACGCCTCCTCCCGGTTGCGGCGGTTTATGCCGCGCAGGACGAAGAAGGCGATCAGCGCGAGGATCGGGAACATGAACAGGCTGACCGCGGCGCCGCGCGGGATGTTGCCGGCGAGGATGCCGACCTGGAAGGCGTAGCTCGCGAAGACATGCGTCAAGTCGCGCGGGCCGCCATTGGTCAGCACGCGGACGATGTCGTAGTTCGCGAAGGTGACAATCAGGCTGAACAGCACGGTGATGGAGATGATGTTGCGCATCATCGGCAGCGTCACGTAGCGCAGGCGCTGGGCGGAGGTCGCGCCATCTATCGCCGCGGCCTCGTAGAGCTGTTCCGGCACGCTCTTCAGCGCGGCGAGGTACATGATCATGAAGAAGGGCGCGCCGTACCAGACGTTCACGATGATGACGCTGATGCGCGCCCACCAGGGCTCGCCGAGCCAGGGCACGGAGGGCACCGCGAAGACGTTCAGCAGCCAGTTGATGGAGGAATAGGAGGGCTCGAACATCCACCACCAGCCGAGCGTGGAGAGCGCGGGCGGGATCACCCAGGGGATCAGCAGCATGCCGCGCCACTTGCGCTGCCCCTTCGTCGGGATGTGGTGCAGCATGTGGGCGAGCCAGAAGCCGATCAGCGCCTTCAGGATCACCGCGGTGACGGCGAAGAAGACGGACTGGAAGATCACCATGCGGAAGGTGTCGGATTCCAGCAGGATCTCGAAGTTGCCGAGCCCGATGAAGCTCGTCATCCGCCGGTTCAGCGTGGCCAGGTGGATGGCGTAGGCGGCCGGCCAGGCGACCAGGCCGCCAATGACCGCGATCAGCGGCAAGGTCATCAGGAAGGCGATGGTGGAGCGGCGGCGCGCGAAGCGGCGCAGCGAAGCGCCGGGCGGCGCTTCGGTGCGTGGCAGGGCGAGGGTGGCGCCGTCGGCCATGAGCCTTGTTCCCGGATGCCGGTGGTCAGCGCAGGTGGGCGGCGTCATCCCCCCACCCCGACCCTCCCTCGTGAACGGGGGAGGGAGAAGAGCGGGCGGGGGAGGGGGAACGGCCTGTCAGCCGCCGCGGCGCATGTTGTTGATCTCGCGCTCCAGCCAGCCGAGCGCGGTCTCGATGTTCTCGCCGCCCTGCGCCACGCGGGCGACGACCTTCGTGTTCAGCGCCTGGATGTACATCTGCTGCGCCAGCTCCGGCGGGGCCGGTGAGTAGGCGATGGAGTAGTTGGCGTTGTGGTGCGGGCGCAGCGGATAGTTGTACACGCTGCCCTGCGGGGGGCCCTCATTCGCCCAGACGCCGAAGTCGGACATGCTCAGGAAGGGCGGGATGTCGTAGCCCTGGCTGAAGGTGGTGGTGAAGTCGGCGTTCTCGCGCTCGCTGATGAATTCCAGGAAGGACTTCGCCGCGGCCTTGTTGCGCCCGAAGGCCCAGATGCCCGTGACGTAGGGCAGGTAGGCGATGAAGCGGCCGCGCGGGCCGGCGGGCATCGGGATGGTCCAGCACTTCTCCGCCACCTGCGGCGCGTCGCGCTTCGCCACCGCCCAGGCGGAGGGTGGGTTGAAGATCAGCGCGGAGCGGCCGGAGATCAGCGCGCGGTTGTTGCTGGCGTCGTCCCAGGCCCAGACGTCGTTCGGCAGGAAGCGGGAGATGCGGACGGCGAAGTCAATGGCCGTGCGCAGCTCCTGGTTGCCGCGGATGGTCGGGTTGCCGCGCTCGTCGGTGATGCGGGCGCCGTAGGAGGTGAACAGCGCGCCGACCCAGTCCACCGCATCGGTGAACTGTCCCATCGGTAGGCCGAACGGGAAGCCGGCGCGGTGGCAGGCCTCGGCGGCGCGGAGGAAGGTGTCCCAGGTCCACTGATCGGCGCCGGGGCCGCGCTCGTTGCGGGCGGGCCACATGGCGCGGATGTCGAGCCCGGCATGTTCCTGCAGCAGGTCGAAGCGGGCGCAGGCCGGCTTGTTCTGCGTGCCCGCCGTCGCCGGCACGCCGCGCCAGGCGCCCTGGCGCTTGCCGAGGAACTCGGCCACCGGGTTCACCGCGCCGAACTTCCCGATCAGCCGGCCCATCACGTCGTCGCAGGGCTCGAGCTGGTCGGCATAGGTGCCGGGATCCCAGGGCAGCAGGCTGATGCCGTCATGCCCGCTGCGGGACTGCGCCTGGGCGGCGATCGTCAGCTGCAGCTGGTTGCCGGTGGTGTTGATGAAATCGAGGGTGAGGTTCACGCGGTTGCGTTCCGCCCAGCGGGTGCCGAGCTGCTTCAGCGCGTCGTTGGCGCCGGGCACCCAATGATCCCAGAAGGCGAAGCGCAGGTTGCCCGCGGCTCCCTGCGCGTGGACCATCGGCGCGCCGAGTGCGCCCGCCGCCAGCACGCCCGCGCCGGCGCGCAGCACCGTCCGGCGATTTGTCCCCTTGGTTGTCCCCTCGGTCATCCCGTTCCTCCTCCGTGGCCGTCATGCGGCCGGTGTCGTTGCCGGGAGGGTAGGCATCGGATGCGCGTGGCCGCAAGCCCGCCGCAGCGTCGCAACCGGCGGGGATGTTGCGCCGCCGGGTGGGAACAGCGGCGCCGCGCCGCCGTTCTGGTCACACCACGGGAGGACCGCGCATGGACGATCCGGATGCGGTCACCGAGATCGGCCGGCTGCCGCTGGCCGAGGAGGTGGCGCGGATCCTGCGCCGCCGACGCGTCAGCGGCCGCGTCCGCGTCGCGGTGACGACGGCGGAGGAAGCGGACGCCGTCGAGGCCACGCTCCGCCGCCGCGACGCCGTGATCGAGCGCGTGCCGGTTGGCCGCGAGGTCTCGGCGCCGCCGCCGATCCGGCAGGAGGGCGACACCGTCGTCGTCCCCGTGCTCGAGGAGCGGGTGGAAATCGTCCGTCGCCTGGTGGTGACGGAGGAAATCCGCTTCCGCATCCGCATGGAGGAGGAGCCGGTCTCGCTGCCCGTGCGCCTGCTCCGCCAGTCCGTCGCGGTGGAACGCACCCCCGTGCACGACAATCCCAGCCACGTGATCTCAGGAGAGGACACCATCATGCAGCATACCCTGGTTGCCATGTTCGACAGCCGCGCCGAGGCCGACCGCGCGGCGGAGGCGCTGCGCGGCCTCAACGTGCAGGCCTCCGACGTGGAGGTGCATCCCGCCTCCGGCGCGGGCGCGCCGGCGATGACCTCGGAGGACGACGACCGGCGGAACTACTCCTCCCTCGGCCGCGCGATGCTGCCGGAGGAGGATTTCGCGACCTACGGCGAGGGCATGCGCCGCGGCGGCGCGGTGGTGACCGCGAAGGTCGCGGAGGACGACATGCGCCTGGCGATGGACGCGATGGAGGCGGCCGGCGCGGTGGACGTGGACGAGCGCGAGGAGAGCTGGCGGAGCGAGGGCTGGACCGGTGCCGGGACAGGGGCCGGCGCGATGCTCGGCACGTCGTCGGACGGCAGCCGGACGGGCACCTCCGCGATGCTCGGCTCCGGGGCGCCGGACGGCACGCGCGACAACCCCTCGGGCACGATGCTGAGCCGCGGCGTGGACCAGGTCGCGGGGACCAATATCTCCGGCGCGCATCCGGAGAACGAGACGCGCGGGACCGGCGGCATGGCGGCCAGCGGCCAGACGACCGGTACGACGGGCACGGCCGGCGCGATGACCGGCCGGGAGGAGGCGATCCCGCTCGCCGAGGAGCGGCTGCGGGTCGGCAAGCGCGTGGCGCATGAGGGCCGCGTGCGCGTCCGCTCCTACGTCGTCGAGACGCCAGTGGAGGAGCAGGTGCGGCTGCGCGAGGAGCATGTGCGCGTCGAGCGGCGCCCGGTGGACCGCGCGGCGACCGGCACCGACGCCGAGCTGTTCCGCGACCGCGTGATCGAAGCGGAGGAGAGCCGCGAGGAGGCGATCGTCCAGAAGGACGTTCGCGTGACCGGCGAGGTGGTCGTCAACAAGGAGGCCACCGAGCGCACCGAGACCATCCACGACACCGTCCGCCGCACGGAGGTGGACGTGGACGAGGACGCGGTGGCGAACGACCCGGTGCGTCGCCCTGGCAAGGGCGCGGCTTAAGGAACCTCGGGGGCGTGCGGCCGGTTCAGGCCGCACGCCATCGGGGAGTAGGTCATGAGCCGCATCGTCACCGCCGTGTTCGAGACCCGCGCCGCCGCGGAGCGGGCGCGTGACGCCCTGTCGGGGCGCGGCATCCCGGCGGGCGGGATCGAGATCCATGAGGATGCCGGCCGCGCCGCGACGGACGACGCGCCGGGTGACGAGCCGGGCGTGCCGACCCTGCTGGATGCGCTGTTCCTGCGGACCGAGGACGCGGCCGCGCATCGCGAGGCCGCGCGCCGCGGCCACGTCGTGCTGTCCGCCCGCGTCGAGGCGGGCCAGGCGGACTCCGCCAGGGGCGCGCTCGACGAGGCCGGCGCGATGGACCTGGAGGCCGAGCAGGCGGGCTGGCGCCGCGAGGGCTGGAGCCCGGCCGCGATGGCCGGCGCGGTGGCGAACGACACGGCGCCGTCCGCCAGCATGCCCGGCACCGGCGGGATGGACGCGCTCTCCGCCCGCATGGCCGCGAGTGGTGGCACGGCGGGCGGCGAGACCGACCCGCGGCGCCTCGCCCGCCGCGAGCCCGGCATCGGCCGCGCGCGCAGCTACGTGATCGAGGCGCCGCTCGCCGAGGAGGCGGGGCTGGACGTGACGGTCGCGAACCAGGCGGCGGGCAGCCCGGATCGCGGCGCGGCCTAGTCATGCCTACCGGCTGAAATCCTGACCTTTTTGCTGTCGCCCCCGCGAACGCGGTGACCCCAACTTCCCGCCGTCCCGACATGCTGCGCGGTGAATTCCCGCTTTCGCGGGAATGACAGAAGATGGAGTTGCGCCGTCCGATGTCAGGTCATGAAGGCGACGCGGCCGGTCTCCGCGACGTCGTAGCCGCCTAGGCGCTCGGCGCGGGCGCGGAAGGCTTCCCCGCGCGCGAAGTGCAGCAGCGCCTGCAGGGGCGGCTCGAACCAGTCGCGCGGGCGGGCGAGCAGGTCGAAGCGCTCCTTCACCAGCGGCACGAAGGCGAGGCCGCGGGGCATCGCTTCCGCGCGGATGCCGAAGCCGGCATCGGCGCGGCCTTCGGCGACGGCGGCGGCGACCTCGTCCTCGCTGGCGGCTGGCGTGGGCAGGAAGCGCAGCGCGTCCAGGCGCAGGCCGGCCTCGTTCAGCAGGTGGATCAGCAGCAGGTGGCTGCCGGCCCGGCGCTGGCGGCCGGCGACGGTGATGCCGGGCCGGGCGAGGTCGTGCAGCGCCCCCAGGCCGCGCGGGTTCCCGGCCGGCAGGATCAGGCCCTGGTCGCGCCAAGCCCAGGTGAGGCCGACCAGCGGCTCGCCCGGCAGCTCGGCGCGCGCGGCGGCCTCGTTGAAACCGCCGGTGTCGGGGTCGGGGACGTGGACCGCGGCGGCGATCGCCCCCGATGCGGCGAGCGCGGCGAGGCCGTCCAGGCTGCCGCCGATGCGCAGCGCGAGGCCGCAGCCGGATTGGCGCACCGCCCAGTCCAGCAACGGATCGTGGCTGCCGGCCAGGATCGGCGGCGGCGCGACGCGGGTGGCGGGCGCCTGCGTCTCGCGGGCGAGCCACAGCATCAGGGCGGCGCGGGGAAACAGCCACTTGCCGCCGAGCTGGCCGGCCGGCAGGCGGCGCTGGCGCGCGAGGTCGTAGAGCGCGCGTTCGCTGATCCGCAGGAGGGTCGCCGCCTCCTTGAGCGTCAGGACCTCGGGCGGCGCACCGGCAGGCATCGGCGGATTTCGGCATCTGCCGCGGCGGTTTGCAAGCATCGGGCGTTGCCGCCGGGCCCTGCCGGCCATAAGCGGCAGGAGTGGGAGATCTCGGCATCGCCTTCCGGCAGGCCTTCGGCCTGATCGCCAGCGGCGACGCGGCGCTGGCCGGCATCGTGGGACTGTCCCTGCAGGTCTCGCTGGTGGCCGTGGTCCTCGCGGCGCTGGTCGGGCTGCCGCTCGGCGCGGTGCTCGCGGTCGCGCGCTTCCCGGGACGACGCGGCATCGTCGTCGCGCTGAACGCGCTGATGGGCCTGCCGCCGGTCGTCGCGGGTCTCGTCATCTACCTGGCGCTGTCGCGGTCGGGGCCGCTCGGCGGGTTCGGGCTGCTGTTCACGCCCTCGGCGATGGTGATCGCGCAGGCCGTGCTCGTCGCGCCCATCGTCGCCGCGTTGACTCGCGAGGCGCTGGAGGCGCTCTGGGCGGAATACGCCGAGCAGCTCCGCTCCTTCGGCGCCGGGGCGGCGAGGGCGGTGCCGACGCTGCTCTGGGACGGGCGCTTCGCGCTGGTGACGGTGCTGCTGGCCGGGTTCGGCCGGGCGAGCGCCGAGGTCGGCGCGGTGATGGTGGTCGGCGGCAACATCGAGGGCTTCACCCGCGTGATGACCACGGCGATCGCGCTGGAGACGAGCAAGGGCGACCTGCCGCTGGCGCTCGCGCTGGGGATGGTGCTGATGGCCGTGGTGCTCGCGGTGAACGCGCTGGCGCAGGTGCTGCGGGACGCCGCTTCGCGGGTCGGCGCGTGAGGGGCGCCGCCCTGCCGCTGCGCGTGCGCGCGCTGCGCTTCGAGGCGCATGGCGTCGCGATCATCCGCGGGCTGGATTTCGCGATCTCGGCCGGGCCGCCGAGCCTCGTGCTCGGGCCGAACGGCGCCGGCAAGTCGGTGCTGCTGCGCCTGCTGCACGGCCTGCTGCGCCCGACCGGCGGCGAGGTGGCCTGGTCCGTCCCGGAGGAGGCAGCGCGCCGCCGCCAGGCGATGGTGTTCCAGCGCCCGGTGATGCTGCGGCGGAGCGTGCTGGCCAATGCCGCCTACCCCCTGCGCATCGCCGGCCTGGCGCGGCCGGAGCATGCGGCCCGCGCGGCGCTGGAGCGCGTCGGCCTCGCCGCGCTGGCGGAGCGGCCGGCGCGCGCGCTCTCGGGCGGGGAGCAGCAACGCCTCGCGCTCGCGCGGGCCTGGGCGCTGGCGCCGGAGGTGCTGTTCCTGGACGAGCCGACCGCCGCACTGGATCCGGCGGCGACGCGGCAGGTGGAGGCGATCGTCGCCGCCATCGCCGCCACGCGGACCAAGGTGGTGATGACGACGCATGACCTCGGCCAGGCGCGGCGGCTGGCGGGCGAGGTGCTGTTCCTGCTGCACGGCACGCTGAACGCGCAGGCGCCGGCCGACGCGTTCTTCGCCGCGCCGCCGACGCCGGAAGCGGCCGCCTTCCTGCGCGGGGAGCTGGTGTGGTGAAGGAGGGGTGGCGATGCGCTGGTGTCTCGCGCTGCTGGGAGTGTCGCTGATGGGCGCGCCGGCGGCGGCCCAGGAGGTCCGGTTGCACGCCGCCGGCTCGCTCCGCGCGGCGATGACCGAAGTCGCCGCGGCCTTCGTGGCGGCGGGCGGGCCGGCCGTGGCGCCCGCCTTCGGCGCATCGGGGCTGCTGCGCGAGCGGATCGCCGGCGGCGAGCCGAGCGATGTCTTCGCCTCCGCCGACATGGGCCATCCCGCCACGCTGGCGCGGGAACGCCGGCTTCCGGTCGTGCTCTTCGCGCGCAATCGCCTCTGCGCCCTCGCGCGGCCCGGGCTGGCGGTGACGGCCGCGACGCTGCTCGACCGTATGCTCGATCCGGCGGTGCGGCTGGCGACCTCCACGCCGCACGCCGATCCCTCCGGCGACTATGCCTTCGCGAGCTTCGCGCGGGCGGAGGCGGTCCGCCCGGGGGCACGCGCGGCGCTGGAGGCGAAGGCGCTGCAGCTCGTCGGCGGGGCGAACAGCGCGCCGCCGCCGGCGGGGCGGAACGCCTATGCGTGGCTGCTGGACGGCCAGGCCGACCTCGCGCTGACCTACTGCACGAATGCGGTGCCGGCCGCGGCGGAACTGCCGGGCGCCACGGTCGTGCAACTGCCCGAGGCGCTTGCCGTCGGGGCCGAATACGGCCTGGTCGTGCTGACGGAGCGGCCGGGCGCGGCGCGGCTCGCCCTGTTCATCCTGTCGCCTGAAGGCCAGATGATCCTCTCGCGGCATGGCTTCGCCGCGCCCAACCTCCCGCAGGAGACGACGCGATGAAGCTCTCTGCCCGAAATGTGCTGCGCGGCACGGTCACGGAGGTGACGAAGGGCCAGACGACGGCGCATGTGCGCATCCGCCTGTCGGGCGGCGAGGTGGTGACGGCCTCCGTCACCAACGAGGCGGTGGACGATCTGGGCCTGCGCGTGGGCGGGCAGGCCTATGCCGTCATCAAGGCGTCCGACGTGATGGTCGGGACGGATTGACGATGCGGCGCCGCGCCCTGCTGGCCGCGCCTTCGCTGCTGCTCGCGTGGCCGGCGCGCGCGGCGCGAGAGGTGGCCGACGCGACAGGCCGGCGCATAGCCGTGCCGGACCGCATCGCGCGCATCTTCCCGGCGGGGCCGCCGGCGGCGATACTGACCTACACGCTGGCGCCCGACCTGCTCGCCGGCTGGCCCGCGCGGCCGCCGCGCCCGAACGAGGCCGCCTTCATGGACCCGGCAGCGGCGGCGCTGCCGGAGGTCGGGCGGCTCACGGGCCGCGACAACACGGCGAACCTCGAAGCCGTGCTCGCGGCGCGGCCGGACCTGGTGCTGGACTACGGCTCGGTTGCGCCGGTGTACGTCTCGCTGGCGGAGCGCGTGGCGGCGCAGACCGGCATCCCGGCGCTGCTGCTGGACGGCGCTCTGGCGAAGATCCCGGAAACCTACCGGCTGCTCGGCGACATCCTGGACCGGCCGGCGGCGGCGGCGCAGCGCGCGACGGCGGCCGAGGCGATCCTGGATGCCGCGCGCGATGCGGCGGCGCGCCTCGCCGCGCGCGGCCGGCCGCGCATCTACTACGCGCGCGGGCCGCGCGGGACGGAGACGGGGCTGCGCGGCTCCATCACCACGGAGATCATCGAATTCGCGGGCGGCGAGAACGTCGCCGTCGGCCCGCCCGGCGCGCGCGGGCTGGCGCAGGTCTCGGTGGAGCAGGTGCTGGCCTGGGACCCGGACTGGATCATCACGCTCGATCCCGCCTTCCTGCGCCATGCGGCCTCGGACCCGCTGTGGCGGGCGACGCGCGCGGCGCGGGCGGGCCGGATCGCGGCGGCACCCAACCTCCCCTTCGGCTGGGTGGATTTCCCGCCCGCGGTGAACCGGCTGCTCGGCCTGATGTGGCTGCCGGTGCTGTTCGGCCTCGCGCCTGCGGACGCGCTCGAGGCGCGCGTCGCGGCGTTCCACGCGATGTTCTATCATCGCCAGCCGGAGCCCGAGGCGCTGCGCGGCCTGCTCGCGACGGCGCTGCCGCGCTGATGCGCGGGGCGCTCGGCGGTGCGCTGGCCTGGGCGCTGGCGCTCGGCGCCCTTGGCGTCGCGGTGCTCGCGGCGCTGTCGGTCGGGCGCTTCCCGATCTCGGCGGGCGACCTGGCGCTGCTGCTCACCGGGCGCGGCGACGCGGTGGAGCCGGCGGCGGCGACCGTGTTCTGGAACATCCGCGCGCCGCGCGTGGCGGGCGCGATGCTGATGGGCGCCGCGCTCGCCGGGGCGGGTGCCGCCTTCCAGGCGATGTTCCGCAACCCGCTCGCCTCGCCGGACCTGCTTGGCGTCTCGGCCGGCGCGTCGCTCGGTGCGGTCGCGGGCATCTTCCTGGGGCTGCCGGTGGCGGGCGTGCAGGGCGCGGCCTTCGCGGGCGGGCTGGCAGCGGTGGCGGGCGTCGGCGCGGTCGCGCGCGCCGTGCGGGCCGAAGGCGGCGACCCGCTGCTCGTGCTGGTGCTCGCGGGCATCGCGCTCGGCGCGCTGATCGGGGCTGCGATCAGCCTGCTGAAGGTCTTCGCCGATCCCTACAACCAGTTGCCGGCGATCACCTTCTGGCTGCTCGGCACGCTGTCCGGCGTGAATGCGGGGGACGTGCTGGCGGCGTCGGGACCGGCGCTGGCGGGTATTGTGACGCTGGTGCTGCTTCGCTGGCGGCTGAACCTGTTGACGCTGTCGGAGGACGAGGCCCGCGCGCTCGGCGTGGCGACGGGGCCGCTGCGCGCCGCGGCGGTCGGTGGGGCCACGCTGGCGACCGCGAGCGTCACCGCGCTGGCCGGCGCGGTGGGCTGGATCGGTCTCGTCGTGCCGCATGCCGCGCGGCTGCTTGGCGGGCCGGAGCTGTCGCGCCTCATCCCGCTCTCCATGGTGCTCGGCGCCGCCTTCCTGCTCGGCGTGGACAGCATCGCCCGCGGTGCCGCGCGGACGGAGGTGCCGCTCGGCATCCTGACGGCGGCGCTCGGCACGCCGCTGTTCCTCTACCTGCTCGCGACGGCCGCGCGGCGGGGTGTCTCGTGAGCCCGCTGGCCTGCGACGGCCTGGCCATCGGGCACGGCCGCCGCGTGGTGGCGGAGCGCATATCGCTGGCGCTGGAGCGCGGCGGCGTCACCGTGCTGCTCGGGCCGAATGGCGGCGGCAAGACGACGCTGCTGCGCACCCTGCTCGGCCTGATCCCGCCGCTCGGCGGGCGGGTGACCTCTCGCGGCGAGGACATCGCGGCGTTGCCGCGGGCCGAGGTTGCGCGGCGGGTCGCCTACGTGCCGCAGGCCGCGCCGGGCGGCTTCGCATATCGCGTGCTGGACGCCGTCGCGATGGGGCGCGCGGCGCGGCTGCCGCTGCTCGCCGCACCCGGCCCGCGCGACCTGGAGGCGGCCCGGGCGGCGCTGGCGCGCGTCGGCATGGCGGGCTTTGCGGGACGGGTCGTGACGCAGCTCTCGGGCGGCGAGCGGCAGAAGGTGCTGATCGCCCGCGCGCTCGCCCAGGAAGCCGAAGTTCTGGTGATGGACGAGCCGGCGGCGAGCCTCGACTTCGGCAACCAGGCGCTGCTGCTGCGGGAGGCGCGGCGGCTGGCGGCGGAGGGGCACGCCGTGCTGATGACGACGCATCACCCGGACCACGCCTTCCTCGTCGCCGACCGCGTCGCGATCCTGCATGACGGCCGCCTGGACGGCCCCGCGCCGCCGGCGGAGCTGGTGACGGAGGCGCGGCTGCGGGCGGTGTACGGCGTGCCGGCCGCGATCGGGCGGCTCGGCAGCCGCGTGGTCTGCGCGCCTCTGCTCGACGCCGGTTGACCGTCCCGCTTCGCGGCGGGACCATGCGCGGCATGGAGTTGCACGGGTTCGACGCGATCGTCATCGGCGCGGGAATGGCGGGCGCGACGGCGGCGGCGCACCTCTCGCGGACGCATCGCGTGGCGTTGCTGGAAGCGGAAGAGAGCGCGGGGTACCACACCACCGGGCGGTCGGCGGCGATCTGGATCCGCAACTACGGCCCGCCCGACGTGCGGCGCCTGTCAGCCGCGTCGCGGCCGTTCTTCGAGGCGCCGCCGGCCGGGTTCGCGGACGTGCCGCTCTTCTCACGACGCCCCGTGGTGACGCTGGCGCCGGCGGACCAGCTCGATGCGCTCGCCGCCCTGATCGTGGAGGGCGAAGGGATCGAACCGCTCGCACCCGGAGAGATCGCCGCGATGGGGCCGCCGCTGCGGCCGGGCTACGCGGCCGCCGCCGCGATCGAGCGCGACAGCTTCGACATGGACGTCGCCGCCCTGCATGGCGGCTTCCTGCGGGTGCTGCGCGCTTCGGGCGGCACATTGGCGCTGCGGCACCGCGCGGGGCGCATCGAGCGGCGCGACGGGGCGTGGCACGCGGAGACCTCGGGCAGCGCCGTGTTCAGCGCGCCGGTGATCGTGGACGCGGCCGGGGCCTGGGGCGACGAGGTCGCGGTGCTGGCCGGCCTGGCGCCGATCGGGCTGCAGCCGAAGCGCCGCACGGCGCTGATCGTGGACCCCGGCGCGCATGACTGCTCCGGCTGGCCGCTGCTCGCCGACGTGCTCCACACCTGGTACGTGCGGCCGGAGGCGCGGCGCAAGCTGCTGGTCTCCCCGGCCGACGAGACCGACATCCATGCGCATGACGTGCAGCCGGACGAGCTGGACGTCGCGATCGCGGTGGAGCGCATGCAGCAGGCGCTCGACATCCCGGTGACGCGCGTGGAGCACCGCTGGGCGGGCCTGCGCAGCTTCACGCCGGACCGGAGCCTCGCGATCGGGGCGGATCGCGACGCCCCCGGCTTCTTCTGGTGCATCGGCCAGGGCGGCTACGGCATCCAGACCGCGCCGGCGGCCGGCGCGCTGCTCGCGGCGCTGGTGCGCGGCGACGATCCGGGCGACCTCGCGCCGGTGGTGCCGCTGGTGGACCCGACCCGCTTCAAGGATGCGCGCGCATGATCACGCCGAGCCACGACGATGTCCGCGCCGCCGCCGCGCGCATCGCGCCGCACATCGTCCGCACGCCGATGCTGCGGCACCGGCTGCTGGACGCGCTGACGGGCGGGACGGTGGTGGTGAAGCCGGAACCCCTGCAGCGCACCGGCAGCTTCAAGCTGCGCGGCGCCACGAACGGCGCGCTACGCCTCTCGCCCGGGCAGCTTCGCGCCGGCGTCGTCACGCATTCCTCCGGCAATCACGGCCAGGCGGTGGCCTGCGCCGCGGCGATGCTGGACATGCCCGCGCTGATCGCGATGCCCGCCGATGCGCCCGCGATCAAGATCGAGGGCACGCGCCGCTGGGGCGCCGAGATCACCTTCTTCGATCGCGCGACGACCGACCGCGAGGTGCTGGCCGACAAGCTCGCGCGAGAGCGCGGCGGCACCGTGCTGCCGCCCTTCGACCATCCCGACGTGATCGCCGGCCAGGGCACGCTGGCGCTGGAGCTGTTCGAGGATGCGGCGGCGGCCGGGCTGCGGCTGAACGCGCTCGCGGTCTGCACCGGCGGCGGCGGGCTGGTGGCGGGCTGCGCGCTGGCGGCCGAGGGCGCCTCGCCCGGGACGCAGGTCTGGGCGGTGGAGCCGGAGGGGTGGGACGACACGCGGCTCTCGCTGGAAGCCGGGGAGCGGATCGCGAATGACGGCAAGGGCTCCACGCTCTGCGACGCGCTGCTCTCCCTGCGGCCGGGCGAGATCACCTTCGCGGTGAACCGCCCGCGGCTGGCCGGCGGCGTGGTGGTGACGCGGGAGGAGGTGTTCCGCGCCATGCGCTTCGCCTTCGAGCACCTGAAGATCGTGGCCGAGCCGGGCGGCGCCGTCGCATTGGCGGCCGTGCTGGCCGGGAAGGTGGACGCGAAGGGCAAGACGGTCGGCGTGGTGGTCAGCGGTGGCAACGTGGACCCGGCGGTATTCGCGGGGGCGCTGAAGGACTAGCCATCGCCGCAGCAATTTTTTGCTGGAAGTCATCGTATCTGGAATGGTCTGCTTCCTCCCCCGAACCGGTTGAGGGAGGAAAACGGTCATGGCGGAAACCCGCGAAACGGCGCGGCGGGCTCGGCCCGCTGCTGCGGCGCAGCCCGCCGCCATGGCGCAGCCCGCTGTCACGGCGCAGCCTGCTGCGACGGCGCGTTTCTGCGGCCTGCCGCCGCATGCCGAGCCCGAATTGCCCCGCGGCCTTCACCCGGCGCGCATGAGAGCCATCGTGCTGCTGCAGAACAAATGGGCGAACGGCACCGTGCTGCGCTTCGGCTTCATGGACCCTTTCCCGGAGCCTCAACGGAAGATCGTCCGTTGGGCCTTCGATCACTGGAAGGCGCAGGGGACCGGGCTGACCTTCCTGGAAGTGCGCGACCTGGACGAGGCGGAGCTCCGCATCAGCTTCAAGGACGACGGCTCCTGGTCCTATGTCGGCACGTACAACCTGCAGATCGGGCAGGACGAGGCCACGATGAATCTCGGCTGGGACCTCCGCACCGAATGGGGCAAGGCGACTGCGCTGCATGAGATCGGCCACGCGCTCGGCATGCCGCACGAGCACCAGAACCCGAGGGCCGGCATCGTCTGGGACGAGGACAAGGTTTACGAGGCCTATGCCCGCACCCAGGGCTGGGATCGCGACCAGATCCACTACAACGTGATCCGCAAGATTCCCGCCCACCAGGTCCAGGGCACCACGTGGAACCCGACCTCCATCATGCACTATCCGTTCGAGCCGGGGCTGATCAAGGCGCCGACGCCCTATGACACGAAAGGCACGCCGGAGAACACCCAGCTCTCGCCGGACGACATCGCGTTCATCCGCTGGCTCTACCCGGTGCAGGCCGCGCAGAAGCCCAGCCTCAAGCCGATGCAGCTGGTCCCGCTGACGGAGATGAAGATCGGCGAGCAAGCAGACTTCACCATCGAGCCGACGGCGACGCGGCGCTACGAGATGCGGACCGTCGGCATTTCCGACAGCAAGCTCGTGCTGTTCGAGGAGCGCGACGGGCAGCAGCGGTTCGTCGCGGCCGACGACGACAGCGCCGACGACCGCAATGCCATGCTGAAGGTCCGACTGGTGAAGGGTCGCCGCTACACGCTGCGGCTGCGGCTCCACTACCGCAGCCAGGCGGACAGCTTCGGCGTGATGCTGCTGTAAAGCGGATCGCCGGAGGGCGGGGTCAGCCCGCCATCCGGCCGCGCTCGCCGCAGGCCCAGCCGTGGTCGTGGACCAGGCCGTCATCGTGGGTGTCGTCGCCGATCGTCGTCGCGATACCGTTCGACGGGCGCAGCAGGCTGCCGACGGAAGGCGGCGGTTCCGCCGCCCAGCCGTGGGAATGCACGAGGCCGTCATCGTAGCTGTCGTTCATGATCGTTCTCCTGCCGTGTGATGAAGGGGGTCAGTGGGCCGCTTCGTGCTCGAACTGCGCGGCCTCGGTGCTGGTCGCGAGCGCGGTCGTGCTCGCCGTGCCGCCGCTGGCCGCCGTCGCGACCGCGTCGAAGTAGCCGACACCGACCTCTCGCTGGTGGCGGATTGCGGTGAAGCCCTCGGCCTCGGCGGCGAACTCGGCCTGCTGCAACTCGCTGTAGGCGCCCATGCCGCGCTCGGCGTAGCCGCGGGCCAGCTTGAACATGGAGAGGTTCAGGCTGTGGAAGCCGGCGAGGGTGACGAACTGGAACTTGTAGCCCATCGCGCCGATTTCGCGCTGGAACTTCGCCGCGGCCTCGACGCCCATCTTCCGCTGCCAGTTGAAGCTCGGCGAGCAGTTGTAGGCGAGCATCTTGCCCGGGAACTCCTTCTGGATCGCCTCCGCGAAGTCGCGGGCGTCCTGCAGGTCGGGGTCGGAGGTCTCCCACCACAACAGGTCGGCATAGGGCGCATAGGCCAGGCTGCGCGCGATCGCGTACTGCTTGCCGGCGCCGGGCCTGATGCGGAAGAAGCCCTCCGGCGTGCGCTCGCCGGTCAGGAAGGGGCGGTCGCGCTCGTCCACGTCGGCGGTCAGCAGCTGCGCGGATTCCGCGTCCGTCCGGCAGAGCAGCACGGTCGGCACGCCCTCCACGTCGGCGGCGAGCCGCGCGGCGTTCAGGGTGCGGATGTGCTGCTGGATCGGCACCAGCACCTTGCCGCCGAGATGGCCGCACTTCTTCTCCGACGACAGCTGGTCTTCGAAATGCACGCCGGCGGCGCCGGCCTCTATCATGTGGCGCATCAGCTCGAAGGCGTTCAGCGCGCCACCGAAGCCGGCCTCGGCATCGGCGACGATCGGCGCCATCCAATACGTGCCGTCGCCCTTGCCTTCCTGCGTCGCGATCTGGTCGCAGCGGCGCAGCGCGTTGTTGATGCGGCGGACGACGTTCGGCACGCTGTCCACCGGGTAGAGCGACTGGTCGGGATACATCTCGCCGCCCGTGTTCGCGTCCGCCGCGACCTGCCAGCCGGAGAGATAGATCGCCTTCAGCCCCGCCTTCACCTGCTGCACCGCCTGCATGCCGGTCAGCGCGCCGAGCGTGTTCACGAAGGGCTCGGTCTTGAGGAGCTGCCAGAGGCGGCGCGCGCCCATGTCGGCCAACGTGTGCTGCACCCGGAAGCTGCCTGCCAGTTTCTCGACATCGGCCGGCGTGTAGTCGCGCCGGACGCCGTCGAAGCGGCCGGGCATGGGCGGGCCGCCGAAGCCGGCGCTGCCATCGGGGGCGAAGAGAGGCGAAGGACGGGTCATCTGGTCTCCTGGTGCCGCATTCGGTCCCGCGGCAGCAGGTGAATAATTGACATTGCACTGCCGAAGTTCACCGGGAATCATGGAAGTGAACCCGCAAGCCTGTGACGATGTTCACAGACACGACCGATGTATTTGTAAAGGACTCCACATGGCGCGCCCGCTGATCGGCCGCACGGTCCGCCGCCTCCGCATGGAGCGCGGCCTCACCCAGCAGGCGCTCGCCGCCCGCCTCGGCATTTCCGCCAGCTACCTGAACCTCATCGAGCACGACCAGCGCGCGGTCACCGCCAGCCTGCTGATCAAGCTCGGCGAGACGCTGTCGGTTGATCTCGCCGCGCTGTCCGGCAACCGCGAGCGGCAGACCGAGGCCGGGCTGCGCGAGGTGATGTCGGACCCGCTGCTCGGCCTCGACGAGGTGCCGGAGGCCGAGGTCGCCGCACTCGCCGCCTCCGCGCCCAACGCGGCGCGCGCGATGCTCGCGCTCTACCGCGCCTGGCGCGTCGCGCGGGAGGATGCGTCGGGCATCGCGCTGCCGACCGGCCGCCGGCTGCTGCTGCCGACCGAGGAGGCGCGCGACTTCTTCCACGACCACGCCAACCACTTCCCCGCGCTGGAGAGCGTGGCGGAGCGGATGGTCGGCGAGCTGCGCGCCTCGCCCGCCGAGATGAACCACGCCATCGCCGAACGGCTGCGGCGGACGCATGGCGTGACGGTGAGCGTCGGCGCGCTGGACGGGTCGCTGCGGCGCTACGATCCGGCGCTGCGGCGGCTCGACCTCTCGGAATCGCTCCCGCGCGAGAGCCGGGGCTTCCAGATGGCGTTCCAATTGATGCTGCTCGAGGCGCGGGACGCGGTGGAGGCGGTCGCCGCACCGGCCGAACCCTCGACGGGCGAGGCCGCGGCGCTGATCCGGCTCGGACTGCTGAACTACGCGGCCGCCGCGCTGCTGATGCCCTACGCCGCCTTCCTGGCCGCCGCGCGGGAGCTGCGGCACGAGGTGGAGGCGCTGGCCGCGCGCTTCGGCGTCAGCTTCGAACAGGCGGCGCATCGCCTCTCCACCCTGCAACGGGACGGCGGGCGTGGCGTGCCGTTCTTCTTCCTCCGCGTGGACCCGGCGGGGAACGTGGACAAGCGCTTCAGCGCCGCCGGCTTCCCCTTCGCGCGCTTCGGCGGCAGCTGCCCGAAATGGATCGTGCACCGCGCCTTCGCCCATCCGGGCGAGACGCAGGTGCAGGTCGCGCAGCTGCCGGACGGCGCGACCTTCCTGACCTTCGCCCGCGCCATCGCCGCGCCGACGACCCGCTGGGGGGAGCCGGCGCCGATGCACGTCGTCGCGATGGGCTGCGACATCGGCCGCGCGGCGGAGATCGCCTATGCCGACGGCTTCGAGACGTCGCGCGCCGCGGTCGGCATCGGCCTCTCCTGCCGGCTCTGCGACCGCACGGATTGCCGCAGCCGTGCCTTCCCGCCGCTCGAGCACCGGCTGGCGCTGGACCCGAACGAGGAGGCCTCCGCGCCCTGGCGCTTCGTGCGCGCGAAGGCGCGGGCCTGATCCCTCAGCGCGGCTCGCGGGCCGGGGCGGGGGCGAGCGCCTCGGCGGCGGACCGGGCGGCGCGGGCGGCCGCGTTGTCGCGATCGGCCGCGCTGTCCTCGGCACCGAGCCAGGCATGCACCAGGCCCGCCAGCACCGCGCCGGCGATCGGCGCGAGCCAGAACAGCCAGAGCTGCGCCAGCGACGCATCCGGGCCGAAGAAGGCGACCGCGGTGCTGCGCGCCGGGTTCACGCTGGTGTTGGTGACGGGGATCGAGATCAGGTGGATCAGCGTCAGCCCGAGGCCGATGGCGATCGGCGCGAAGCCCTTCGGCGCGCGCTCGCTGGTGACGCCCAGGATGATCAGCAGGAAGAAGAAGGTCATGACGACCTCCGTCACCAGCGCCGCCATGAAGGTGTAGCCGCCGGGCGAAGCCGCGCCGTAGCCGTTGGCGGCGAAGCCCGTCGTCGCGTCGAAGCCGGCCCTGCCGGAGGCGATGGCGAGGAGGATGACGGCGCCGGCGAGGCCGCCCAGCACCTGGGCCGCGATGTAGCCCGGCGCCTCCGCGCTGCGGAAACGACCGGCGGCGACGAGGCCGAGCGTCACGGCCGGGTTCAGGTGGCAGCCGGAGATGTGGCCGATCGCGAAGGCCATGGTCAGCACCGTCAGCCCGAAGGCGAGCGAGACGCCGACGAGGCCGATCCCGACCTCCGGGAACTTCGCCGCGAGCACGGCGGCGCCACAGCCGCCGAGCACAAGCCAGAGCGTGCCGAGGAATTCGGCGGTGAGCTTGCGAGACATCCCGGTTCTCTCCCGATAGGGCGCCGATGTAACCAGCACTGCCCAGGGTTGAATCCTCACGATCCCGCGTGATTCGGGAACTTTCGGGGTCGCCCGCCTCAGCACCCCGTTAACCGGCGCGCCTTATGAACCGGGAGCATGGCACGCGGGCGGGGCGACGGGACGACGATCGTCGTCCGCAGGATCGAGGAGGGCGGGCACGCGCATCACGGCGGCGCCTGGAAGGTGGCCTATGCCGACTTCGTCACGGCGATGATGGCCTTCTTCCTGCTGATGTGGCTGCTGAACGCGACGACGGAGGAGCAGCGCAAGGGCATCGCCGACTACTTCGCGCCGTCCAACGTGATGGGCCAGCGCTCGACCGGATCGGGCGAGCCGTTCGGCGGCCGCACACCGCACGCGACGGAGCAGATGACGCAGGATGCCGGCGCGGTGCGCGTGGAGCGCGGCCCGCTGCCGGTGCTGCCCGATGTCGAGGCCGAGGACGACACCACCACCCCTGCCCGCCCCTTGCCGATGCGCGCCGGGCCGGAGGGCGAGGACGAGGAGGCCGACCCGCGCCGCGTCCGCACCGCACGCGCCGACGCGCCGCCCGGGGACGCCGATCCGCGCCGACTGTCGGACGCAGCGCTCCGCGCGGAGCATGAGCGGCGGGAGCGCGAGCGCTTCGAGGCGGCGGCGGAAGAGATCCGGCGCGTCGTCGCCGCCGACCCGGCGCTCGCCGACCTCGGCCGGCAATTGCTGATCGAGCAGGCGCCGGAAGGACTGCGCATCCAGCTCCTCGATGCCGACCGGCACCCGATGTTCGCGCTCGGCGGCGCGGCGCCGAACGACCGCGCGCGGCAGCTCATCGCACGGGTCGCCGCCGTTGCCGCGCGGCTTCCGAACGCCGTCACGGTCACCGGCCACACCGATGCCACGCCCTTCCGCGGCGGGGCGGACCGGTCCAACTGGGACCTCTCCGCCGATCGCGCCAACGCCACCCGCCGGCTGCTGGCCGAATCGGGCCTGCCGGATGGGCGCATCCGCAGCGTCGCCGGCTACGCCGAACGCCGCCCGTTGCTGCCGGACCAGCCCGCCGCCGCCGCCAACCGCCGCGTCGCGATCACGCTGTTGAGGGACGCGCCGCCGTGACCGCGATCGCCGGCTTCGCCTTCCTCCTCGCCATGGTGTTCGGCGGCTACCTCGTCGCCGGCGGCAAGTTCGGCATCATCCTGGGCGCCCTGCCCTTCGAGATGATGATGATCGGCGGCGCGGCGATCGGCAGCTTCGTCATGGCCAACTCGATGCACGACGTGAAGCACACGCTCTCCGGCTTCGGAAAGATCATGAAGGGGCCGCGCTACCACAAGCCGGACTATGTCGAGATCCTCTCGCTGCTCTACTGGTTCGTCCGCCTCGCCCAGCAGAAGGGCGCGATGGCGCTGGAAGCGCATATCGAGAAGCCGGCCGACAGCGCGGCGTTCCAGAAATTCCCGAAGATCGCCGCCGACCCGCATGTGGTCGGCCTGATCTGCGACTACCTCCGCATGGTCGGCATGAACGCCGACGACCCGCACCAGATCGAGGACGTGATGGCGCGGGAGCTGAAGAAGATCCGCGAGGAGGAGCTGCACCCCTCCCACGCCATGCAGTCCATGGCGGATGCGCTGCCCGCGCTCGGCATCGTCGCGGCCGTGCTCGGCGTGATCAAGACGATGGCGAGCATTGACCAGCCGCCGGCGGTGCTCGGCAAGATGATCGGCGGCGCGCTCGTCGGCACCTTCCTCGGCGTGCTGCTGGCCTATGGGCTGATGGGGCCGCTGGCGGCGCGGCTGAAGGGCGTGGTGGAGGAGGAGGCGAAGTACCTCGAAGTCATCCGCGCCGTGCTCGTCGCGCACCTGCACGGCAACGCGCCGCAGGTGGCGGTGGAAACCGGGCGCAAGATGGCGCCGAGCCACCACATGCCGAGCTTCCAGGAGCTGGAGGAATCGCTGCAGAACCTGCAGATCGCTTGACGCCGGCGGGGCGTGCGGGCACCCGGCGCGGATGAGCGAACTCGACCCGCACGACGCCCCCTTCCACGACCTGCTCGGACTGCAGCTGATCGAGTGGCGCGACGGGTTCTCGCGCGTCGCCTGCGACACCGATCGGCGCCACGCCAACCGCTCCGGCATCACGCATGGCGGCGTGATGCTCTCCCTCATTGACCAGGCGGCGGCCTATGCGGGGCTGTGGTGCAGCGTGCCGGGGAACATCCGCCGCGCCGTCACGCTCGACCTGGATTGCCGGTTCACCGGCCAGGTCGCGGGCGGTCGGCTGGTGGCGGAGGGGCGCGTGGTCACGCGCGGCCGGAACATCTTCTTCTGCCGGACGGAGGTCTTCGACGCCGCCGGCACCCTCGTCGCCTTCGGCGCGTCCACCCATCGCTGGCGGGCGGGCAGCGAGACGGCCGAGGGTCAGCCGCCCGGCTGACCGCCGACCAGCGGCAGCGCCGCCCCGGGCCCGGCGATGATCTCGATCAGCCGCGCGACCTCCACCTTTCCCAGCCCGCCCGGCGCGGCGCCGAGTGCCAGCAGGTGCGGCACCGCCTCCGCCACTGCCTTGTCGAAGGCGCTCTCCTGGCCCAGCCGCCGCCCCGCCGCCTCCAGCCGGCGGAGGCCCCGCGCGGCGTCCTCCAGCGTCGCGACGGCATGGTCCTCCACCACCTCGCAGGATGTGGCCTTCGCGACGGGGCCGAGCAGCTCCGTGCCGAGTGCCGCGACCAGCCGCGTGCGGCAGCATTCCGATCCCTCGCGGCGAAGCTGGGCGACCAGCCGGCGGCGGGCGTCGCGGCCGGCCGGCGCGTCCTGCGCCTCGGCGTCGTCGAGGCGCTGGCCGAGCGCGGTCGCGCTCTCCGCCAGGCCGTCGGTGGTGGGGGCGGAGGCGAGTTCGGCGGCGTGGTCCGCCAGCACCTCCGCCAGCTCGCGCTCGGTGGCCGGCGCGACGGGCGGGCAGAGACTGGCGGCGACCGCGGCGACGCGCGCCGGTGCGGCGGCCTCGCGTAGCACGGAGAGCGCGGCGACCGCCAACGCGGCCGGCCCCTCCGCCGCGATCGGCTGGAAGGTGCTGCGCAGGATCGCCTCCGACGGGCCGGACGACCCGGCGAGCCGCGCCGCCCACAGCGCGTCGCCATGCCGCCAGAGCGACCGCGAGAGGGCGAGGATCGGCGCGGCGGCCTCACGCGGCAGGCCGGCTTCCGTCCAGCCCGGCGGCAGCTCCGGCAGCGGCGCCGAGGCGGCGAGGCGCCAGAGCCGCGCGCCGAGCCTGGTGATCAGCGCGACCTCCGTGGAGTTGTGGCCGATCGCCTCGGCCTCGACGTCCTCGACCGGCTCGCCGATCGCGGCGCGGACGGCGTCGGCCAGCGGCACCAGCGCACTGCGCGGGATTTCGGCGGCACTGCTGCGCTTCCAGGCGGTCGGCGCGACCAGCGCACCTTCCAGCGGCATCGCCAGCAGCCGCGCGAGGCGCAGCGGCCGGGCGGGCCGCAGGTGGCGCAGGCGCGGCCGCACGTCTGCGAGCAGCTGGTCCACCGCGCCGCGGTCCGCAAGGCCGTCCAGCATGCCGACCACGCGGCCGAGCGCGTTGTCCGGCGCGGCGACGAGCGCCGCGCGCATCTGCCGGACGGCGGTGCCCATCATGCGGCGATGGTCCTGAGACGTTCGGCGCGCGCGACGGCGTCGAGGCGCGCCGGCGGCGCGGTGCGGGGCGCGGGCGGAAGGTTGCGGCGGGCGGCGAGCAGCGCGTCCCAGCGAGGCTCCGGGCCAGGTTTCGGGTCAGTTTCCGGGCCGAACCAGGCATCCGCTTCGGCGGCGGGCACCGGCAGGCGGGCGAGAACCGCGCGCAGCGCCTCGAAGCGCGTCGCGGCGTCCGCGGTGCGGCAGAGGGCGGCGAGACCGTCCCAGCCATCCAGCAGCCAATCCAGGCGCTCCGCCCATTGCTCGATCCGGGCGGGGGCGGAGGGGTCGCCGGCGAAGGCGGCGGGCAGCGCATCCAGCGCGGCGCGGAGCTGTTGCAGGGCGCGCGGGATGGCCTCCAGCGCCAGCCGCGCCCCGGTGGCGACGAGGGTGGCGACCTGCCGCTCCACCGGGTCCGTCGTGCCCGCCCCGGCCGCGGTCGCCGCCTTCGCCAGCCAGCCGAGCGACGCCGCACGGGCGGCGAGCGGCACGCCGTGCCCCGGGCCGAGGCCGGGTTCGGCGGCGGCAATCGCAATCCGATCCAGCTTCTGCCAGGCCCCGGCGACGCCGAGATGCGGGCGCAGGCGGGCGGCGAGCCCCTTGCGGGTTTCCTCGCGCGCGGCGGCCAGCGCGCGCTCCGCCGTTGCGGCGGCGACCTTCGCGGCGCGGCCCGCATAGCCTTCGAGGGCGACGAGCCGCGCCGCGCCACGCACGCCCGCCGGCGTCGGCCGCGGCAACCCGGCGAGCCGCGCCCAGAGCTGGCGGTCATGCAGCGTCGGCGTGGCCAGGCTGACGCAGGCCGCCCAGGCGATCACGTAGGTGCCGCGGCCGCCGAGCGCGGGGACCAGTATCTCGGGCGGCTGGCCTGGAAGGTGGCGCAGCCGCGCGCCGGCCAGCATCGGCGCGGTGAAGGGCACGGCGACCCCGCGCTCCGCGAAGCAGGCCGGGCGATCCGGCAGGCTCACGGCGTAGCGGTCCAGGGCCTGGCTGTCCGGCGCGATCATCCCAACGGGCATGATGCGCGACGGGTGGTGAATGAAGCGCTACCGCCCGCGGAACATCGGCCTGCGCTTTTCCAGGAACGCGCGCGTCGCCTCGTGGAAATCGTCGGTATACGCGAAGTCGTTCACGGATTTCAGCTCGGCCTCGGTCAGCGGCATCGGGCCGCGCAGGCGTTGCAGCATCGCCTTGTGGAAGCGGTTGGACAGCGGCGCGCCTTCCGCCACGCGGCGCGCCAGCGCCATCGCCTCCTCCTTCACGTTCTCGTCCGGCACCAGGCGGGAGAGCAGGCCCTTGCCGAACGCCTCCTCCCCCGCGAAGACGCGGCCTTCGACCAGCAGCTCGCAGGCCACGTAGTAGCCGACGGATTGCAGCAGCGGGTCCAGCTCTCCGGGATGGTAGAACAGGCCGAGGTTGCGGGCGGGGATGCCCATGCGGGTTCCTGGGCCGCCGACGCGGAAATCCGACATGGTGGCGATGCCGCAGCCGCCGCCCATGGTCCAGCCGCGGCAGGCGGCGACGACCGGATGGCGGCAGCGGCGGATGGACTGGAAGCTGCGGGAGATCTCGCGGCCATACACCTCCTCCCGCTCGGGCGTGCCGCGCTCCGTCCCGAAGGCCCCGATGTCGGCGCCGGCGCTGAACGCCTCCTCCCCCGCGCCGCGGATCAGCACGCAGCGCAGCCCGTGATCGGCGGAGGCGGCCTCCATCGCCTCGGCCAGCGCGATCCACATCGGCAGGTCGAGCGCGTTGCGCTTCGCGGGGCGGTTGATGGTGACGACGGCGATGTCGCCGTCGCGCTCGGTGAGGATCATCGGGTGGGGCATGGCGAGCGGAAGCTACCGAAGCGGTGCGCCGACCGGAACCCCGGCCCGCCGCAGTCGTTCCGCCCGGCATCACCGAGGAGATGCGACGATGGCGGAAACCCGGACCGACCAGGCGGCCCGCGACAAGGTATGGGAGCTGGTCCGCGAGGTTCAGGTGGCCATGATGGTCACGCTGGACGAGGGCGGAAGGATGCGCGGCAGGCCCATGCGCGCCGTCTCGCTGAAGGAGTTCCACGGCACGCTCTGGTTCTTCACCAGCCAGCCCAGCCCGAAGACGGAGGAGATCCAGCACGACGACCGCGTGCTGCTGGCCTATGCGGACCCGTCCAGCCAGAACTACGTCTCGGTCAGCGGCAGCGCGCAGGTGGTGCGCGACCCCGCGAAGCAGAAGGAGCTTTGGTCCGAGCCGCTGCGCACCTGGTTCCCCAAGGGCCCGGACGACCCCAACGCGGCGCTGCTGAAGGTCGAGGTGGAAGGCGCCGAATACTGGGACAGCCCGTCCTCGACCTTCGTGCACCTGTATGGCTACGTGAAGGCCGTGACGACGGGCGAGCCGCCCAAGGCCGGCGACAACGACAAGGTGGCGTTCAAGCGCCCGGCGTAATGCCGGCTCCCTCCCCCGCTCTTGCGGGGGAGGGTCGGGGTGGGGGCGTCGCAAGCGTCCCCTTCGGCGCCGCTCGGCGGGATCCTGACCGGTTCACGCCATTTCGTCCCGGCGGCAGCCGGGACCCACCTCCCGGCCGCCACGACGCCCGGATGTTGCGCACCCCCTCGCCGCTCTGGCACGAGGCAGCCTGGGTCCCCGCTTTCGCGGGGACGACAGGAAGATGCGGGCGGAACGTCCGCCGCAGCGCAGTTCAGCGCGTCGGCCTGGGCGGCGTGGCGGCGTAGTCGTAGAAGCCCTTGCCCGACTTGCGGCCGAGCCAGCCGGCCTCGACGTATTTCACCAGCAGCGGCGAGGGCCGGTACTTCGGGTCGCCCATCCCCTCGTGCAGCACCTTCAGAACCGCCAGGCAGGTGTCGAGGCCGATGAAGTCCGCCAGCTCCAGCGGCCCCATCGGGTGGTTGCAGCCGAGCTTCATGCCGGCGTCTATCGAGGCCACGTCGCCCACGCCCTCATGCAGGGCGAAGCAGGCCTCGTTGATCATCGGCAGCAGGATGCGGTTGACGATGAAGGCGGGATAGTCGGCGGCGTAGGCGACGGTCTTGCCCATTCGCTCCGCCAACGCCGCGACGGCCCCCACCGTGGCGTCGTCCGTGGCGAGGCCGCGGATGACCTCGACGAGCTTCATCAGCGGCACCGGATTGAAGAAGTGCATGCCGACGAAGCGGCCGGGGCGGTCGGTGGCGGCGGCGAGGCGCGTGATGGGGATGGAGGAGGTGTTGGTCGCGACGATCGCGTCGGCCTTCAGCTGCGGCGTGAGCGTGGCGAGGATCTTCACCTTGATGTCCTCGCGTTCGGTCGCGGCCTCGATCACCAGGTCGCAGGCGGAGAACGCGGCGTAGTCTGTGGCGGTGCGGATGCGGGCGAGTGCGGCAACCTTGTCGGCGGCGGCCAGCGTGCCCTTCTGCACCTGGCGGTCCATGTTCTTCGTGATCGTCGCGACGGCCTTCTGCAGCGCGGACTCGGCCACGTCGAGCATGACGACACTCAGGCCGGATTGGGCGGCGACATGCGCGATGCCGTTGCCCATCTGGCCGGCGCCGATGATGCCGAGGGTGGTGATGGTGGTCATGGGGTTTGGTCCTGGTGCGGGGAAGGGCGGTTCTTGCCCCCTCCCCCCTGCCCCCTCCCGCGAGGGGAGGGGGAGACTGGCTCCAGGGCTGGGTGGGGGGGCCGCGTTGCCCTACTTCTTGTCGAGCTCGCTCTCGAGCTCCGGGATCACCTTGAACACGTCGCCCACCAGCCCGTAGTCGGCCACTTGGAAGATCGGCGCCTCCTCGTCCTTGTTCACGGCGACGATCACCTTGCTGTCCTTCATCCCCGCCAGGTGCTGGATCGCGCCGGAGATGCCGAAGGCGATGTAGAGCTCGGGCGCCACGATCTTGCCGGTCTGGCCGACCTGCATGTCGTTCGGCGCATAGCCCGCATCCACCGCCGCGCGGCTCGCGCCGATCGCGGCACCCAGCCGGTCCGCCACGCCTTCCAGGATCTTGAAGCTGTCCGACGATCCCATCGCGCGCCCGCCGGAGACGACGACGCGCGCCGCCGTCAGCTCCGGCCGTTCGAGCTTCGCGATCTCCGCGCCTACGAAGCTCGACAGGCCCGGGTCGTCCGCGGCCGGCGCGTCCTCGATGGCGGCGGAACCGCCTTCGGCCGGCACCGGGTCGAAGCTCGCCGCGCGCACCGTCATCACCTTCGTCGCATCCGCGCTGCGCACGGTCGCCAGCGCGTTGCCGGCATAGATGAAGCGGCGGAAGGTGTCGGCGCCCTCCACGCCCGCCACGTCGCTGATCACCTGCACGTCGAGCAGCGCGGCGACGCGCGGCATGATGTTCTTGCCCATCGCGGAGCCCGGCGCGAGCAGGTGCGAGTAGCCCGGCGCCAGCGCCACGATCAGCGCCGCCGCGGGCTCCGCCAAGCCGTGGTCGTACGCCTCGCCGCGCGCGACCAGCACCTTCGCGATCCCCGGCAGCTTCGCAGCGGCCTCCGCGCCCTCCGCGCCCAGCACCAGCAGGTGCACGTCGCCGCCGATCGCACCCGCCGCCGCAACCGCGCTGCGCGTGGGCTGCGAGACGGCCGACCCGCTGCGGTCGGCGAGAACCAGGACGGCCATCAGATCACCTTCGCCTCTGTGCGGAGCTTCTGCACCAGCTCCTGCACGCTGCCCACCTTCACGCCGGCCTGGCGCTTCGGCGGCTCCTCCACCTTCAGCACCGAGAGCCGCGGCGCCATGTCCACGCCGAGGTCGGCCGGCTTCACGTTCTCGATCGGCTTCTTGCGCGCCTTCATGATGTTCGGCAGCGAGGCGTAGCGCGGTTCGTTCAGGCGCAGGTCGGCGGTGACGATCGCCGGCAGCTTCAGCGCCACCGTCTCCAGCCCGCCATCCACCTCGCGTGTGACCTTGATGCCGCCGTCCGCGACCTCGACCTTGCTCGCGAAGGTGCCCTGCGGCCAGCCGAGCAGGGCCGCCAGCATCTGCCCCGTCGCGTTCATGTCGTCGTCAATCGCCTGCTTGCCCATCACGACGAGCTGCGGCGACTCCTTTCCCACGATCGCCTTCAGCAGCTTGGCGACCGCGAGGGGTTCGACCACGCCGTCATGCTCCACCAGGATGCCGCGGTCGGCGCCCATGGCCAGCGCGGTGCGGATCTGCTCGGCGGAGGCGGCGGGGCCGACGGAGACGGCGATGATCTCGGTCGCGACGCCCTTCTCCTTCAGGCGCACGGCTTCCTCGACGGCGATCTCGTCGAAGGGGTTCATGGACATCTTGACGTTGGCGGTCTCGACGCCGGTGCCGTCGGATTTCACGCGCACCTTCACGTTGTAGTCCACCACCCGCTTCACGGGGACGAGGAGCTTCATCGGGGGTTCGATCCCTGGTTGCGCCCGGCTTCGCCGGGCGAGCGCCACCCTCCGGCCGGGCGCGCGGTGGAGCGGGTTTAATGGCCCCTGCCGGGGCGGGCAAGGCGGGCGGGGTCAGCCCGGCGGTGTCAACTCCGCGATGGCGATGCCGGCCTCGCCGGCCACCGCGTAGAGCAGGAAGGTGCGGCCGGCCTCCTCGAAGATACAGGGGTCGCGCAGGCCGTTCACGGGATGGTTGACGGCGCCGCGCCAGCTCGGCTCGTTCGGCAGGCGCGCGCCTTCCCAATCGTGCTCCGGCCGCAGCAGCTCCGCCGGCGGGCCGGCGCGCCAGCCGCGCGCGTCGCCCTCCAGCGCGATGCGGGAGACGAGGATGCGCTCCGGCGCGTCGCCGACGCGCGTCCAGAACACGAACAACGCGCCGCCGCGCAGCAGGACGGCGGTGTGGCGCTGCAGCGGCTCCTCGAACAGGTCGGCAATCGGCTCGAAGCCAGAAAGCCCGTCGGCCGAGCGGTAGAGCAGCCCCGGCATCACCACGGCGTATGTCGCGCCGCGATGGGCGAAAACGCGGAAATAAGAGGGGCCGAGCAGCTCGTCCCGCGCCACGAAGCGCAGCCCGTCCTCCGACAGCGCGACGCGCGTGCGCTGGTCACGATAGCCGGCGAGGCCGTGGAAATACATCACGACCCGCCGGTTCGCGTGGTCCAGGTGCACGTCCGGCGAGGCGATGTGCGGCGTCGTCGCGTCCTCCTCCGCACTCGGGATGCCCGGCGTCCCGGGCGGCGCGAGGCGTGCCCGCGTGGTGGGTGGCGGGCCGCCGGGCGGGACCGGCGGCGGCGCCGTGGGGAACAGGCTGTCGTCGAGGTGCAGCGCGCCGGGCGGGTGCACGGTCCACGGCCCTTCCACAGCGTCGGCATGGGCCAGCCGGATGTGGTCGCCCTTGTGGTCCGCGAAGTAGAGGTAGTAGCGGCCGAGCGGCGTCCTCACCCAATCCGGCACGCGGATCACGCTCGGCCCCTGGATGTTGCGGCCGATGCGTGGGTGCGCGCCTGCCGCGACGATCGGGTTGGCCGGCAGCCGGCGCGCGACGAAGGGAAGCGCGTCCATCTCAGCCGCTCGCCAGCCCGAGTTCCCGCACCAGCGCGCCGAAGCGGGCGTGGTCCGCGCGGATCTGCGCCCCCACCGCGTCGCGCTCCATCGGCAGCGGGTCGGAGCCCGGCGGCAGCTTGCGCGTGAATTCCGGGTCGGCGAGCAGCGCGGCGGTGTCGGCCGCGATCCGCGCCGCGATCTCCGGCGGGAAGCCGCGCGGCGCCTGGATGGACTGCCACGCATTCGGCAGGCTGAGGCCCGGCGCGACCTCCGCCATCGCCGGCACGTCCGGAAGCTGCGGAAGCCGGGCGGGGGACGCCGCGGCCAGCGCCCGCAGACCGCGCGCCTCGATCTGCGGCAGGGTCACGGTGATGCCGTCCAGCGCCATGTGGACGCGCCCGGCGACCATGTCCGTCACGCCCGCCGCCGCCGTGCGGTAGGGCACGTGGCTCGCCGGGAAGTCCAGCGCGCGGCGCAGGATTTCCATGTTCAGGTGCGGCACCGTGCCGTTGCCTGGCGAGTAGTAGAAGAGCGGATCGTTCGCGCGGCCCCGCGCCAGCGCCACCAGCCCGGCCACGTCCCGCGCGGGCAGCCCCGCATGGACCACCAGCGCCCCGCGCGACACGCTGACCGAGGCGACCGGGGTGAAATCTGCCAGGGGATCATAGGGCGTCGGCTGCAGGTGCGGCGTGATGGCCAGCGCGGCGATCGCGATGAAGCCGATCGTGTAGCCGTCCGGCAGCGCCCGCGCGATCATGCCGACACCGATGCCGCCGCCCGCGCCCGCCTGGTTCTCCACGACCAGGCGCTGCCCCCAGCGGGTGCTCAGCGCATCCGCCAGTACGCGCGCCGTCTGGTCCGCCTGGTTGCCCGCGCCGTAGGGGACGATGAAGCGCACCGGCCGCGCCGGCCAGGCCTGCGCGAAGGCAGGGCGTGCGAGCGAAAAGGCCGCGGCGCCGATCGCGGCGCGGCGGCCCACCGGATGCGGCATGGCGGCTCTCCTCCCGTCGTTGCGGGAAGGCTACGCCCGTCGCCGCACGCGGTCCATCAGCGCCCGACGAGCAGCAGCAGCACGAACAGCACCAGCGTGGTGAACTGCAACCCCACGCGCCAGCGCATCAGCCGGTTGGAGCGTTCGCCGCCCCCTTCCTCGCTGCGCACCAGCCCGATCATGCCCGCGAACATCACGCCGAGCGTGGCCAGCAGCGCCATCCCGGTCAGGATCATCAATGTCATCTGCATGGCAGGGAGATGGCGTCCGCGCGACGCGCCGCAAGCGAGGTTTCAGCGCCGGGGGCTGGTCCCGATCGCCCAGGCGCCGAGACCCACGGCCAGGACGGTCATCAGGAACCCCGCCGCATACCCGCCCGTCAGCGCGACCAGGCCGGTGAAGGCCGGCGGCGCGACCAGCATGGTCACGCCGAAGGCAAAGGACAGCGCAGAGGTCGCGCCCCCCACCTGCCCCGGCGGCGCGATGCGCGCCGCCTCGGCGAGCATCACGCCGTTCCAGCCCACCGCCGTCGCGCCCATCACCATCCCCGCGACGACCACCACGACCGCCGGCCAGCCCGGCCCGGACGCGGCCAGCACCAGCCCCGCCGCGGCCGCCCCGACGCCGCAGGCGAGCAGCGGCGGGCGCGCGCCGGCGCGATCCGCGATCAGCGCCCAGGCGATGCGGCCGAAGATGCCGGCCGCCTGGGCGAGCGCCAGCCGCAGCCCGGCTTCGGCCAGCGGCGTGCCCAGCGCCGCGACCTGGAAGGTCACGAAGAAGGTCAGGAAGCAGAACTGGGCGACCCCGTAGCCGCAGGCCATGACCGTGAGCCGCCGCAGCACCGGGTCGGAGCGCAGCAGGCCGAGCGAGCCTGCCGCCTCCCGCGCCAGCGCGCGCGGCCCGGCCCCGCCTGCCCGCGGATCGCGCCCGGCATCGAGCGGCGCGCGCAACGGCTGGATCAGGGCCGCGACGACGAAGGCCGTCAGCGCCATCGCCAGCACGCCGGCCCGCCATCCGCCGACCAGCGCGATCGCCGGCGCGGCCGCCGCGACGAGCATCGCGCCGGCCGGCACGCCCGCCTGCTTCAGGCTGAACACCAGCGCCCGCCGGCGCGGCGGCGTGCGCGCGGCGATCAGGTGGCTGCTGCCGGGCGTCACCGGCCCGTGCCCGACGCCCGCGACGAAGGCGGAGAGCGCCAGCGCGTAGGGGCTGCCGAGCGCGGCCAGCGCGATGCCGCACCCGATCAGCACCAGGCCGTATTGCAGCACCCGCACCCCGCCGTGCCGACGGATCAGCGGCCCGGTCAGCGGCCCACTGACCAGCGCGCCGGCATAGACCAACGCGGTGTGCAGCCCGGCGAGGCTCGCGGGCAGGCCGGTTTCCGCCGCGATGGCGGGCGCGAGCACCGGCACCGTCAGGAACGCCCCCATCCCCGCCAGATGCGCCGCCAGCAGGGCGAGCATGAGCGTGGGGAGCGAAGGTCCGGCCGGAGTCACGCGGCGCATCCTGTGCGCCCCCGTGCTGCACCGCAACACCGCGGCACGAACGCCAGGGTTGACCCGGGGCGGGCGGCGCGGTTCACCCACGGCCATGCTCCGCGTCCTCGCCCTGCTGCTGCTGTTCGCCGCGCCCGCCCTGGCGCAGGCGCCAGCGCCCACGCCTCCGCCAGCCGGCAACGATCTCGGCCGACTGATCGAGGTGCTGCGCGACGACGCCCGCCGGGCCGAGTTCCTGCGCGCCCTGGAAGCGGCGCAGCGCTCGCCCGCGGCCGCGCCCGGCGCCGCGCCCCCGGCGGCCGAGCCCGCGCCGCCCGCCGAAGCGCCGGCGCCTTCCGTCGCCGAGGCGATCCTCGCGCCCAACACGCTCGGCGCCCAGCTGCTGATGGGGGCGTCGCAGCGCCTCCAGGCGCTGTCGGACAGCCTGGTCAGCGCGGCGGAGACCGCCGCCGACCTCCGTGGCCTCGCGGTCTGGGCCTCCGGCATGGCGCGAGACCCGGTGACGCAGGCGCGCGTCGCCGATGCGGCGTGGAAGCTCGCCCTGCTGTTCGGCGCCGGCCTGCTCGCCGAACTCGTCACCAAGCGCGCGCTCCGCCGCCCCGCCGAGCGCCTGGACGGCATGGCACCCCCGCCCGGCAATGCCTGGACCTGGCTGCGGCGCGTGCCGCTGGTGCTCGCCCGCCTGGTGCTGGACCTGATCCCGGTCGCCGCCTTCGCGGTCATCTCCTACGGCATGATCAGCTTCGTCCGGCCGCTGCCGACGACCGAGCTCGTGCTGCTCGTCGCCAACAACTCCTACATGGCGCTGCGCGCGATCATGTCGCTGTCGCGCATGCTGTTCTCCCCGGCCTCCGCGCATCTCCGCCTGATCCAGGTCTCGGACGAGACGGCGGCCTACATCACCGTGTGGGTGCGCCGCATCGCGGTCGTCGCGATCGCCGGCTACGCGGTGGCGGAAGCCGGCCTGCTCTTCGGCCTGCCCTGGACGGCGTACGACGCGATCCTCCGCGTCTCCTTCCTCGTCGTCTCGCTCTTCCTCGTCATCGTCATCCTGCAGAACCGCCACACGGTGGCCGAGGCGCTGCGCGCGCCGGAGCTCGCCGAGGGAGAACAGCCCGACCGCATGCGCCGGCTGTTCCGCGGGCTGCGCGACCGCCTCTCCGACGTGTGGCATCTGCTGGCCATCGCGTGGCTCTTCGCGCTCTGGGGCGTCTGGGCGCTGGAAATCCGTGACGGCTTCGAACGCCTGCTCCGTGTCTCCGCGATGACGATCGTGATCGCCGGCGCGGCGAAGCTGCTGGACGTGCTGGCCCGCCGCGTCATCGCGCGCGGCTTCCGCATCGGCCCGGACATGGCCCGCAAGTATCCGGGGCTGGAGGCGCGCGCCAACCGCTACGTCCCCGTGCTGAAAGGCGTCGTCAGCTTCCTGATCGTCGTCATCGCCCTGCTCTTCCTGCTCGAAGCCTGGGGCCTCGACGCCTTCGCCTGGTTCGGCCGCGGGCAGCTCGGCGCGCGTCTGCTCGGCTCGCTCGTCTCGATGACGCTGACGGTGGTGATCGCGCTGGCGGTGTGGGAGCTGTCGAACGCCGCCATCGCGCGGCACCTGGCGAAGCTCTCCCGCGATGCGCAGGCCGCGCGGTCCGCCCGCGTCCGCACCCTGCTGCCGATGCTGCGCACGGTGCTGTCCGCCGCGATCATCGTCTTCGTCGCGCTGAACGTGCTGACCGAGATCGGCGTGAACGTCGCACCGCTCATCGCCGGCGCCGGCGTGATCGGCATCGCCGTCGGCTTCGGCGCGCAGACCCTGGTGCGGGACGTGATCACCGGCGCCTTCCTGCTGTTCGAGGACGCGATCGCGGTCGGCGACGTCGTGCAGCTCTCCAGCCTGTCGGGCGTGGTGGAGCAGCTGACCATCCGCTCCATCAAGCTCCGCGCATTGGACGGCAGCGTGCACATCATCCCGTTCAGCGCGGTGACGACGGTGACGAACATGACGCGCGACTTCGGCTTCGCCGTGCTCGACGTCGTGGTCGCCTATGGCGAGGACACCGACCGCGTCGCCGATGCGCTGCGCCAGATCGCGACGGAGGTCCGCGCGGAGGCGAAATGCGCGCCGCAGATCCGCGACGACATCGAGATCATGGGCGTGGACAAGATGACCGACACGGGGGTGACCATCCGCGCCCGCATCAAGACCGACCCGGCCGCGCGCTGGGCCGTCGGCCGGGAGTTCAACCGCCGCATCCGCCAGCGGTTCGAGGAGCTCGGCATCGAGATGGCGACCCAGCCCTACGCGGTCGGCAAGCGAGAGGGGGACTTCCCGAAGCCCGCGCCGCCCGCTAGCGTCGCGGCATGACCCGCTTCCGGATCGAGACGGATCGAATTAGCCGCCCGGCCGCCTGACCCGCCTTGCGCGGGGCATCGCGGCCGGATGCGTGCCTGCCCTCGGCGATTCCGATCCGGAGTTCCCCTACGATGTCAGATCTTGTGGACGAGGTGTGCGTCACCGCGCGCTTCACCGTGACCGCCGACGCCGGGCCCGGCCTGCTCTCCCGCGTGCTGGAACCCTTCGCCAAGCGCGACCTGATCCCCGACAGCCTCCGCGCGGTCACCGATCGCGGCACCACCCGCGCCGAGGTCGCGCTGCACGCCATGCCGCTCTGCATGGTGCACCTCGTCGCCGGCAACCTCGGCCAGATCGTCGGCGTGCGGCGCGTGGAAATCATGGAAGGCCGCGTGATCCGCCTCGCTGCCTGACTCCCTCCCCCGCACAACCTGCTCCCTCCCCCGCACTTGCGGGGGAGGGCTGGGGTGGGGGAAACACGCTCAGGCATCATCCCATCCGACTGAAGTTCCGACCCGCGGCGCTGCGGGTCCCCGCTTCCGCGAGGACGACGATGCGAGCGTCAAGCTGCCCCCCACAACACCTTGACCTATGTTGAACCCCGCCCATCCCAGGGCCATTTTCCCGTCATGTCCTACCTCCTCGCCCTCCTCGTCCCGCCCCTCGCCATCCTCCTGCAGGGCCGGCCGTTCCAGGCGATCTTCAACGGCCTCCTCTGGCTCGGCGGGTTGCTGTTCATCCTGCTGCCCTTCGTCGCCGGCCAGGCCGCCTGGCTGATCGCCGTGGTCTGGGCGCTGATGGTCGTGCACGGCCGCCGGCAGGAAGCGCGTGACCGCCGCATGGTGGACGACGCGCTGCGCCGGCAGGTCGGGCGCTGAGCGGCGTTACCCCAGCTTCGGCCGCGTTTTCACCACCGCCGGCCGGGCGTTCATCCGGTCCCACCAGCCGCTGAGCTTCGGGCGGGCGCCGAGCGCCTTCGCGCCCGACTTCACCATGCGCAGGTATTCGATCGCCGGCAGCACGTGCAGGTCGGCGAGCGTCACCGCATCGCCGCAGAGCAGGTCGCCGCCCACCAGGTCCTCAAGGACGGTAAGCGCCCGTTCGGCGCCTTCCAGCCCGGCGGCCGAGACGGCGGCATCGGGCGTGCCGCCCCCCATCGGCACCACGACCTCCTGCCAGAACAGCTTCTGCACCATCGCGCCATAGGCGTAGCTGTCCAGCACGCCGCAGATCTGCGTCATCCGCGCACGCATCCGCGGGTCGGCGGGTTGCAGCGCGGGGCCGGGGAAGGCCTCGTCCACGTAGCGGCTGATGGCGAAGGTCTCGAACAGGCTGAAGCCGTCATGCTCGAAGGCCGGCACCTTGGCCCAGGGCTGCCGCGCGACGTGCTCGGGCGCCCGGTTCTTGCCGCTCAGGATGTCCACCTCGTTCAGCTCATAGGGAACACCCTTCTCTTCCAGCGCCAGGCGCGCCGTGCGCGTGTAGGTGCTGTAGCTCGGGCCGTGCAGGGTGACGGACATGGACGTCTCTCCGGGCGGATTGCTGGCTGCGGCAGAGTGTACCCCAATCCCTGCCCGCCCGCGCAAGGGCGGGGGAGGCAGCGGCTACAGGAACCCCACCGGGTCCACGTCCACCTGCACGCGCACGCTGTTCGACAGCTCCACGCGCTCCAGCCACTCCCGCAGCACCGGCTGCACCGGCACGTCGCGCCGCGCCTTCAGCAGCAGGCGCCGCCGGTGGCGGCCGCGCAGCAGGGAGAGTGGCGCCGGCGCGGGTCCCAGCACCTCGATCCCCGCCATCCGTGGCGCCGAGCGCCCGAGGTCGCGCGCGGCGCGGTCCGCCTCCTGCTCGTCTTCCGAACTCACGATCAGCGCCGCCAGGCGCCCGAAGGGCGGCCAATGGCCGGGGCGGCGGCCGGCGGCCTCCTCCTCCATGAAGGCGGCGACGTCGCCGGAGACCAGCGCCCGCATCACCGGATGGTCGGGGCTGAAGGTCTGCAGCAGCACGACGCCCGGCGCCTCCGCCCGCCCGGCCCGGCCGCTGACCTGGTGCAGCAGCTGCAAGGTGCGCTCCGCCGCGCGCAGGTCGCCCCCCGCCAAGCCAAGGTCGGCATCCACCACGCCGACCAGCGTCAGGTGCGGGAAGTGCCAGCCCTTCGCGACGATCTGCGTGCCGATGATCAGGTCCACCTGCCGCGTCGCGATCGCTTCCGCCGCCGCCGCCGCAGCCGCCGGTCCGGGGATGGTGTCGGAGGCCATGACGATGCGCCGCGCATCCGGGAAGAGCTGGATCACCTCCTCGGTCACCCGCTCCACGCCGGGGCCGACGGGGGTCAGGCTGCCTTCCGCGTTGCACTCCGGGCAGAAGCGGGGGATCGGCTCGGCATGGCCGCAATGGTGGCATTGCAGGCGGCGCTGCGCCCGGTGCTCCACCAGCCAAGCCGTGCAGTTCGGGCAGCGCAGCCGGTGGCCGCAGGACCGGCAGAGCGTCAGCGGCGCGTAGCCGCGGCGGTTCAGGAACAGCATCGCCTGCTCGCCCCGCGCCAGCGTGTCCGTCACGGCCTGGACCAGGACCGGCGAGAGGAACCGGCCACGCTCCGGCGGGTCGCGCCGCAGGTCCACGGATTCGACGCGTGGCATGCCGGCGCTGCCGTGGCGTTCGGACAGGTGCAGGTGGCCGTAGCGGCCGGTCTCGGCGTTGGTCAGCGTCTCGAGAGAGGGCGTGGCGGAGACCAGCAGGCAGGCCGCACCCGCCAGGCGCGCGCGCACCACCGCCATGTCGCGGGCGTGGTAGATCACGCCGTCCTCCTGCTTGAAGGCGGTCTCGTGCTCCTCGTCCACCACCAGCAGCCCGAGGTCGGGGAAGGGCAGGAACAGCGCGGAGCGCGCGCCGACGACCACCGGCGCCTCGCCTTCCGCCACCGCCCGCCAGGTGTCGCGCCGGATGCGGGAGGAGAGCTCGGAATGCCACAGCGCCGGGTCCACCCCGAAGCGTCGGCGGAAGCGTTCGAGCCACTGCGCGGACAGCGCGATCTCCGGCAGCAGCACAAGCGCCTGCCGCCCCTGGCGCAGGCACTCGGCCACGGCGTCCAGGTACACCTCCGTCTTGCCGGACCCGGTGACGCCGGTCAGCAGCGTCACCGCGAATTTGCGGGCGGCGACCTCGTCCCGCAGGGTCGCCGCGGCCGCGGCCTGCTCGGCGCCGAGGGTCGGGCCAGGGTGCTCGGGATCGGGCAGGGGGAAGGCGGCGCCCTTCGGCAGCAGCGCCGGCACCAGCAGCCCGGCATCGGCCAACCCGCGCACCACACCCGGCGAGACGCCGGCGGCCTCGGCCAGGTCGGCGCCGGACAGCACCTCGCCGGGGCCGAGCCGGTCCAGCACGCGCTGGCGCGCCGGGGTCAGCCGCACGGCCTCGCGGATCGAGCCCGGCGCGATCTGCCAGCCGGCGCGGGCCGGCGCGGGCTCCAGCGCGGCCGGCGCGCTCATCGCCATGCGCAGCACCATGCCCGGCGGGCTGAGCGTGTAGGTGGAGACCCATTCGACGAAGCGGCGGAGGCTCTCCGTCATCGGCGGCGCGTCCAGCACCGCCTGCACGTCCTTCAGGCGATGCGCCGCCAGCCCCGGGTCGGGTAACCCGTCCCACACCACCCCGATCGTCTCCCGCCCGCCGAGCGGGACGGCGACGAAGCTGCCCGACGCCGCGTCGAGCTCCGGGGGAAGTCTGTAGTCGTAGGTTTTCGTCTCCAATGGTAGCGGAAGCATCACACACACCCGTGGCAAGGATGCCACGCCCTTCGGTTGGTTCGGTGGTGGCGACTTCCGCCTGCGTTCATGCATCCTGTATGCTCGCAATCGTCAGTTTGGAGACCGGCATCTCATCCTGGGACGCTGCCCCGAGGTGTATATAGGATGAAATTCTTCGTGGACACCGCCGAGGTGTCCGAAATCCGCTCCCTGGCCGAAGCCGGCCTGGTGGATGGCGTCACGACCAACCCGAGCCTCATCGCCAAGTCCGGCCGCAGGATGGCCGAGGTGATCGAGGAGATCTGCGCGATCACCCCCGGCCCGGTCAGCGCCGAGGTGACCGCCACGGATTTCGAGACGATGCTGGCCGAGGGCAAGTACCTCCGCGGCCTCGCGAAGAACGTCGCGGTCAAGGTGCCGCTGACCGAGGCCGGCCTGCGCACCTGCCGGCATTTGTCCGAGGACGGCACCCAGGTCAACGTCACGTTGTGCTTCTCCCCCGCCCAGGCGCTGCTGGCGGCGAAGGCGGGCGCGGCCTTCATCTCGCCCTTCGTGGGGCGGCTCGACGACATCGCGACCGACGGCATGGCGCTGATCGCCGACATCATGCAGATCTACCGCAACTACCCGAACCTGCAGACGGAGGTCCTGGTGGCCTCCGTGCGGCATCCCGTGCACCTGGTGCAGGCGGCCAAGCTGGGCGCGCATGTCGCCACGCTTCCGCCCGGGGTCATCCGACAATTGCTGAAGCATCCGCTGACCGACAGCGGCCTGGCGGCATTCCTCGCCGACTGGAAGAAGACGGGGCAAACCATCCTGTGACCAGCCTGGCCCAACCCATCCTCGACCCCGTGGCCGAGGAGGTTGCGGCCTTCCTCGTTGCGAACCCGGATTTCCTGGCGCGGCGGCCCGACCTTTACCGGGCGCTGACCCCGCCGAAGCGCATCCACGGCGAGAACCTGGCGGACCACATGGCCGCCATGGTCGCCGCCGAACGCTCCCGCCTCCGCGCGATCGAGGCGGAGATGCAGGAGGCGCTGACCAACGGACGGGCCGGGGCGGGGCTGATGCTGCGCACGCGCCTCGCGGTGCTCGCGCTGATGCGCGCCCGCGACGTGCCGGAGACGGTCATGCAGGAGCTTCCGCCCCTGCTCCGCGTCGAGACCTGCACGCTGGTGGCCGAGCCGCGGCTGCATGTCCTGCACGGACGGAACGAGACCGCGCTGCCGCGGCACGGCATCCGCGCGCTGCCGGCCGGCACCATCGCCGCGCTGCTCGGGCCGGGGCGGGAGGCGCGGGTGCGGACCGAGCCGACCGACCTGCCCGCGCTGCACGGCGAGGCCGCCGGCCTGGTCGCGCGCGACGCGCTGGTGAAGGTGCCTCTGTGGTGCGGCACGCCCTGCCTGCTGGCCATCGGCGCGCGCGAGGGCGCCTCGCTGCCCGTGCGGCAATCCGGGCAGACGCTGGCCTTCCTCGGTCGCGCCGTGGCGGCCGCGCTGGCGCGGTAGTGGACGGAGCGGCCGCCCTGGCGGGGTGGCTCGACACGCTGGCGCGCGAACGCCGCGCCAGCGCCAACACCGTCGAGGCGTACCGCGCCGACCTCTCCCTCCTGCTCGACTTCCTCGCCCGCCACCTCGGCGAGCCGCCGGACCTCGCCGCGCTCTCCGCGCTGCGCCCGGCGGACCTGCGCGGCTTCCTGGCCGAGCGCGCGAAAGCGGGCGATTCGAACGCCACGCGCGCCCGGCGCCTGGCGGCGATCCGCGGCTTCCTGCGCCACCTCGCCCGCCGGCACGGGGGCGGCACGGCGGCTATCGCCGGGCTGCGCGGGCCGCGCGCCAAGGCGCCGGTGCCGCGCGCCCTCTCGCCCGAGGCGGCGAAGGCGGTCGCGGCGGGGATCGGCGCGGTGCACGACCCCGACCGCGCGATGCACCCGGCCATGCAGGCGGCGCGCGACGTCGCGCTGTTCACCCTGCTCTACGGCTGCGGCCTGCGCATCAGTGAGGCGCTGGGCCTCGACGTGCGGGACGCCCCGCTGCCCGGCGACGATTCGGCGCTGCGGGTGCGCGGCAAGGGCGACAAGGAACGCGTGGTCCCCGTGCTGCCGGCGGTGCGCCGGGCGATGGCCGCCTGGCTCGCGCAGCACCCGGATCCGGCGCCCGCTTCGCCGCTGTTCGTCGGCGCGCGGGGGGCGCGGCTGCATGTGGCGGTCGCGCAGCGCAACCTGCAGAACTTCCGCCGGCTCGCCGGCCTGCCGGAGCACGCGACGCCGCATGCGCTGCGGCACTCCTTCGCGACGCACCTGCTCGGCGGCGGCGCCGACCTGCGCGCGATCCAGGAGCTGCTGGGCCATGCCAGCCTCTCCACGACGCAGCGCTACACGAAGGTGGACGCGGCGGCGCTGCTGGAGACCTGGAAGGCCGCGCATCCGCGGGCGGACTGAAAACGCATCCGGTCGCCGGCGGCTCCACGCATCCGATCGCCGCTGGCTCCATTACCGCAATTTCAGCCCGGCCCCATGCGCGCGAGAGGGTTTCTTGCGCAATCTTGATGCCTCTTCGGCGTCACCCCCCGAACGCCAGGGATGCGTGCCTACCTCGTTCACCCCAGGCCTTCGGATCAGGACCCGCACATGACCAGGTTGCTTCGCCTGACGATTCTCGCCGCCGCGCTCGCCGCGCCGGCTGCACTGCCGGCGCCGGCCGGCGCGGCTTCACCGGTCAGCCCCTATGCCGGCGCGTCCGCGGCGCAGGACGGCGCCGTGGTGCAGGTGGCCAACCGCCGCCGCCAGCGCCAGGCCGCGCAGGGGCAGCAGCGCCCCGGTGGCCAGTCCGCCGGACAGCGCCAGCGCCGGCCGCGCGCCGCGCAGGGCTGATCTCGCAGGGCTTCGGCATCGGCGATTTCCCGGCAGGCCGATGCCGACGAGGCCGGTCCCCGCAGGGGATCGGCCCTTCGGGCCGGTCGCAGCGATGCGGCCGGCCCTTTCTTTTGCGCGGCGGCCCGGTTCCGCGGGCCGGTTCCGCGGGTGGGCCCGGACGTTCATTCGATAGTGACGTGACGGAACCGGTCGGGTTGCTACTTTCGCAACACCGAGGGGTTGCACGCGATGGTCGAAGGGACGGGTCGGACGGCAGACGGCTGGAGGCGACGCGCGCGGGTGCTGGCGCGCGTGCCGCGACTGGTCGCGGAAGCGCGGTCCCAGCCGGCCGTGCTGCCTCTGCTCGTCGCCGGACGGTTCGAGGCGGCGCGACGTGCGATGCGCTGGGCGGCGAACCGTCGTGCCGGCAGCGACGAGGCTGCGCCCGCCCCGGCTTCGGCGGTGCTGCGGGAGCCTCGGTTCGACACGACGCTGGCCGCCCTGCGCCGCGACGGGATCGCGCACGGGCTTCGGCTGCGCCCCGACCTCGTCACGGCGATCCGTGCATTCGCGGAGAGCGGCCGCGAGGGCCATGGCGGCGCCGATTGGAGCATCTGGTTCCGCCCCGAGGACCGTGACGCCGCCGAGGCACGGCACGGCATCGCGCTGCCGGTCTGTCATTTCGACGCGCCCGACCGCGACTGCCCCGAAGCCGCCGCCGTGGCGCGTGATCCCTGGCTGCGCGCGCTCGCCATCGCCTATCTCGGCGCCGCGGCGCGGCTGATTGACGTGCGGCTGTGGTGGAGCTTCCCGGCGGCGGCAGCGCGGCGGGAGGAGCTCGGCGTCGCCGGCATGGACGGGTTCCACTACGACCTCGGCGACTGGGGGCAGATGAAGGCGTTCTTCCACCTGACCGATGTCGGCGCCGGCAACGGGCCGCACCGCTTCGTGCGCGGCAGCCATCGCGGGCGGCGGCTTTCCGACCAGCTCTCGCCCTTCTCGGCGCGGCGCGAGTCGCAGATCGTCGGCGCGCATGGGCCGGACGCGATCATCGAGATGACCGGCCCGGCCGGCTCCGGCTTCGTGGAGGACCCGTTCGGCTATCACACCGGCACGCGGGTGCGGGACGGCGCGCGGCTGATGCTGGAGGTGTCCTACGGCGTCACGAACCTGTCGCAGCGCCCGCATCTGCGCGGGAGCTGACGCCGCGGCGCGGCGCGTCCTGTGCTTCGAGAAGGCAGAGCAGACCTTCGAGGAGCTGCATCGGCGTCGGCGGGCAGCCGGGGATGACGAGGTCCACCGGCAGCACCGCGGCCACGCCGCCTTCCACCGCGTGGCTGCCCTTGAACACCCCGCCATCCGCCGCGCAGTCGCCGGCCGCGACGACCCAGCACGGGTCGGGCGTGCAGGCGCGCGTGCGCTCGAGCGCTTCCCGCATGTTCCGCGTGACGGGGCCGGTCACGAGCAGCACGTCGGCGTGGCGGGGGCTGGCGACGATGCTCAGGCCGAAGCGCTCCATGTCGTAGAGCACGCCGGACAGGGCGCGGATCTCCAGCTCGCAGCCGTTGCAGCTTCCGGCGTTGACGTGCCGTATCGCGAGGCCGCGGCCGAGGCGCGTGCGCGATGCGGCATCGAGGCGCGCGGCGAGGGCGTCCGCCACATCCGCCTGCGCGGCGGGCTGCGCGTCGGTCAGCGGGCGGGAGAGGAGGCCTTGGGCCAGGCGGAGCCAGGGCATCAGGCGAGCTTCGCGAGCCGCAGCACGTCCACGCCTTCGGGATCGCGGAGCACCAACTCCGTCCCCGGCGCCGCGCGATCGGCGATCCAGCCGAGGTCGTCGAGGGCGCCGGCGCGCTCGTCATACGCCCAGTGCTCGGCGACCTGGCGGCCGGGGCCGGGCCTCACGATGGTGACGGTGAAGCTGCCGGAAGCGCCGGCCGCGGCACCGGACCGGGTTGGGAAACGCCCGCTCACAGATCCACCCCGCTGCAGGAGCAGTTGAAGGATGTGTGGCATATCGGGAAGTCGGCGACGACGTTTCCCTGCATCACCGCTTCGAGGGCCGGCCATTGCAGCCAGGACGGATCGCGCGGGAAGACGGCGCGGATGATGCCGCCGTCGTCGAGCGCCATCCAGGTCAGGATTTCGCCGCGGAACCCCTCGACGGCGGCGACGCCTTCGCCGCCGCGGATCGGCAGGGCGGCATGGACGGGGCCGGGTTCCAACGCAGCGAGCAAGTGGCGGACGAGGGCGAGGCTGTCGCGCAGCTCCGCGATGCGCACGCGCACCCGCGCGTCCACGTCGCCGTCCGGCAGCACCGCGGGCGTGACGGGCAGCGCATCGTAGGGCGCGTGCGGCAGGTCGCGCCGCGCGTCGAAGCCGCGGCCCGAGGCGCGGCCGACGACGCCACCGGCGGCGAGGCGCGCGGCGAGGTCCGGGCGCAGGGTGCCGAGGACGCGGTCCCGCAGGCCCGAATGCGACTCGTAGATTGTGACGAGCGCGGGCAGCTCGGCCTCGATCGCCGCGAGGGCGGCGAGGATCGCGGCCGGGCCGCCTTCCGCGATGTCGAGCGCGAGGCCGCCGGGGATGACGGCGTCCATCATCAGGCGATGGCCGAACGCCGCGGCGTTCGCGCGCAGCACCCCTTCGCGCAGCAGGCCGCAGCGCGCGTGCGGGAACGGGGCGGCGGCCTGGTCGCAGACCGCGCCCCAGTCGTTCAGGTGGCCGGCAATCCGCTCGACCTCCAGCATCGCGGCGCGCAGCGCGACGGCGCGCGGCGGCGGGGCCGAGCCCGTCGCGGCCTCGGCCGCCAGCGCGAAGGCCAGCGAATGCGCGACGGTGCTGTCGGCGGAGAGGCGCGCCGCGAAGCGCGCGGCGGCGCGCGGCGACTTGCCGGTCATCAGGTTCAGCGTGCCCTTGTGCGCGTAGCCCAGCAGCGCCTCCAGCCGCAGCACCGTCTCGCCCCTCACGGTGAGGCGGAAATGGCCCGGCTCCGTCACGCCGGCATGGACGGGGCCGAGCGGGATCTGGTGCAGGCCCTCGCCCTCGGTCGGCAGGAAGTCCGGTTGCAGCGGCGGGACGGGGTCGCGGGAGGGACGGTGCGAGAGCGGCGCGGTCATCGGCCAGCGGCCGTGGTCGAGCCAGGGGCGCAGGTCCACGGCGCCGTCCGCCGGGATGCCCCACAGGTCGCGGATCGCGCGCTCGAAGGGCACGGCGCCCGGGCGCGCCGGCGAGAGCGCGGGGAAGCCACCTTCGGCGGGGCAGCTTGCCAGCAGCAATTCGCTCGTCGTCTCGTCCAGGAAGGCGGCGTGCGCGGTGCCCGGCTCCGCCCAGAGCGACAGCAGCGCGAGCGTGGGTTCCAGGGCAAGCGCGTCGCGCAGGCCGGCGAAATTCGGGCGGGTGAGCAGGTAGCGCTCGTGCGGGCGGCAGCCCTGCGGTGCGCCGCGGCCGATGAGGCCGGAAGCCGGGCCGCTCACCGCAGCGATCCCGCAGCTTCGCGCAGCAGCGCGACGAGGGCTGGCGGCAGCGCGAAGCCGAGCGCGACTGCGAGGGCGAGATGCAGCCAGACCGGCACCGTCGCCCAGAGGATGCCGCCGGGCAGCGCGAAGGCGCCGGGGACGGGGTTGTCGCGCGTCGGCGCGCCGAGGCAGAGCGCACCCGTCGCGCGCACCAGCGCCGCGGCGGTGACCAGCAGGCCGGCGCCGACGGGCGCGATCAGCCACGGGGTCCGCGCCGCGGCCTCGCCGACCAGCCGCAGCTCCGACACGAAGAGCGCGGAGGGCAGCAGGCCGGCGAGCGCCGCGATGCCGAGCGCGAGGCCCCAGCCGAGCGGCGGGTGGCTCGCGGCGAGGCCGGGAATGTCGCCGATGGCGCGGCTGCCCTTGATCTGCGTCGCGGCGCCGACCGCGAAGACCACCGCGCCCTTCACCAGCGCATGGCCGAGCAGGTGGAGGAGGCCCGCGAGGCTGGCGACGGCGCCGCCGAGGCCGAAGGCGATCGTCGCCAGGCCGATATGCCCGATGGAACTCCAGGCGAAGAGGCGGCGCGCATCGCGATGGTGCCACAGCGAGACGGCGGCGAGCGTCAGCGACAACAGGCCGAAGCCGACCAGGAAGGGGCCGGGCGGGAGCGCGTCGGGGCTGGCGCCGACGACCGTCCCGGCGCGAAGGATCGCCAGCAGCGCTGCGTTCGGCAGCAGGCATGAAAGCAGCGCGGCAACCGGCAGCGGCCCCGCGGCTTCCGCGTCGGGCAGCCAGGCGTGAAGCGGCACGAGGCCGGCGATGGTGCCGTAGCCGACGAGCAGGAGGACGAAGCCGAGCGAGAGCAGGCCGGCGTCGCCGTCGCCGGATTGCGCGGCGAGGTGGAGCAGGATCGTGCCGAACAGCGCGAGCGCGAGGCCGACGCCGCAGAGGATGAGCATCCGCCAGGCCGCCGGCGCGCTGCCGGCGCCGACCATGAGGACGGAGGCGAGCGTCGCGACCTCGATGCCCACCCACAGGAGGCCGGGATTGTCGGCCAGCAGTGCCAGGAACAGCCCACCCATGAAGACCTGGAAGGCGGCGTGCCAGGCACGGGAGCGGCGGCCGTCGAGGCGCTCGGCAGCGATGGTGGCGGCGGAGAAGGCAGCGGTGGTCAGGCCGATGAGCGCGGAGACGACGACGAAGGGCAGGTTCAGCGCGTCGGTGCGCGTCCAGCCATGTTCGCCGTGCGGCTGCCCGAGCAGCGCGAGCGCGAGTGCGAGAGAAACGGCCGAGACGGCAACGTTGGCGAGCAGCGCGAGGCCGCGACGCGGCGGGATCAGTGCGAGCGCGACGGCGCCGATGCACGGCCAGAGCACCAGCACCCAGGATAGCGGCATCAGGTGCCGCTCCGCGGGCGGGCGGGGGCGGATGTGTCGAGCGCGACGACGCCTGCGACGATCGCGGCGACCAGGACGAGGAGCGCCAGGGAGAGCGCCCAGACCAGCGGCATGCCGGCGATGCCGATGGCGGCGAGCATCAGGCCGTTCTCCAGGCTCAGCAACCCGACGACCTGGCCCACCGCGTTGCGCCGCGCGACCGCCGCGAGCAGGCCGAGCAGCACGACGGAGAGCGCGATCGTCAGCTCCACCCGCGCCAGCGGGGTCGCGCCGCCCGCGGTGACCGGCAGCACGACGAGCGCGGAGAGGGCGACGAGGCCGATCGCCGCCGCGGGCGAGCCGCTGATTCCGGGCGAGGGTTCGACGGCGCGATGCGCGCCGACGTGGCGGCGGAGCGTGAAGGGAATCGCGATGGCCTTGGCGGCGAAGGCGATGAGCGCCGTGGCGTAGAGCCCGGGCGCGGATTGCACGTGGCCCTGCCAGGCGGCGGCGAGCGCGAGTGCGATGCCCTGCAGGGCGTAGGCATTGATCACCACGCCGATGCGGCGCGCGCGGAGCATGACGAAGGACAGCAGCAGCACGGCGCCGCCGAGCAGCTGCGCGATGTCGGCGGCGGGCGTCCCGGACGTCATCAGGCCAGCCTCGCCGAGATGAAGAGCAGGATCGCGCCGAGCAGGCCGAGCAGCGTCGCGACGCCGAGGAGTTGCGGCGCACGGACGGCGCGCATGCCCGCGAACGTGCTCTCGAAGGCGGCGAGCAGCAGGCAGAGCGCGGTGATCTTGGCGATCCAGGCGAGGCTGCCGACGACCCAGCCGAGCGGGGCGAAGCCGGCGGGCGCGGTGCCGAAGGGCAGGAACAGCGCGGCGATCAGCGCCAGCCATGCGGTGAGCCGCAGCGCGGCCGCGGCCTCCCACAGCGCCAGGTGGCGGCCGGACGCTTCGAGCGTCATCGCCTCGCGCGTGGTCGTCAGCTCCGGGTGTGTCGCGGAGTCGCGGGCGCCGTCGGCGAGCGCCACCGCGGTCAGCGCGAGCGCGGCGAGGACGAGGGAGACGCGCATGCCGGGCGAACCCTCCTGCACCGTGGCCGCGACCGCGTCGAGGCCGGTGGTGCCCGCCAGCATCGCCAGGACCAGCGCGACCAGCAGCATCGCGGGTTCGGCGAGTGCCGCGAAGGACAACTCCCGCGCCGCGCCGAGGCCGCCGAAGGCGGTGCCGGCATCCAGGCCGGCGAGCACCAGCGCGATGCGGCCGAGGAGCAGAAGCCCGCCGATCAGCAGCAGGTCACCGAGCGGCGCGAACAGCATCCCGCGGGCGAAGGAGGTCACGAGCGCGAGCGCCGCAGCCGCGGCGCCGGCCGCGAGGCAGGGCGCGGCGCCGCTGATCCAGCTTGCATGCTCGGCCAGCACGGGACGCTTGCGCAGCAGCTTCAGCAGGTCTCGCCAGGGCTGCAGCGGGTGCGGGCCGATCCGGCCGGTTATGCGGGCCTTCAGCCAGCGCAGGCCGCCGACGATCAGCGGCGCGGCGGCGAGCACCAGCGCGATGTGAAGGAGCTGGGCGAGGAATGCGCCGAGGATCGTCATCCCGGTGGCGCCAGCCAGGCGACGAGCGCGAGGAGTGCGACCAGCGTGGCGAAGGGCAGCATCAGGCATTGCCGGAGGGAGAGATGGCGCAGCCGCTCGGCCCGCATCGCCACGGCCTCGCGTGCGGCGGCCAGGGATGCGAGGGCGCGCGCGACGGCGGCGGCGTCCGGCGGCGCGCCGAAGATGCGGCGGAGCGGCTGGCCGAAGCCGGCGGCCGAAGGCTGCGTGAGCGGGTCGCCGAACGGCAGGTGCGGCGGCGGCCCGGCGAAGCCGCCGTCCCAGGCGGGGCCTCGCGCCGGTTCCTCGCGCGCCTGGCGCTTCGCCAGCGCCCAGGCCGCGGTGACGCAGGCGGCGAGCAGCAGGGCGACGCCGACCGGCCAGTAGGTCGCGGCGCCGTCGGCGACCGCGACGGAGAATGTGCGGCCCGTGACGGCGTGACCGGCCAGCACGAGCTGCGCGTCTCCGCCGAGCGCGAGCATCGGGCCGGGCATCAGGCCGAGGAACACGGTCAGGCCTGCCGGCAGCAGCAGCGCGAGGCGCGCGGCCAGCGGGCCGTCCGCGGCCCCCGCGGCGCGCGGCGTGCGCGGCCGGCCGAGGAAGGCGAGGCCGAACAGGCGCAGCATGGCCGCCGCGACCAGGGCCGCCGAGGTCGCCGCCGAGATTGCGGCGGCGAGCAGGAGAAGCTGGAAGGCAAGGTCGCCAACGCGCCAGGCGGAGATGATCGCCTGGAACAGCAGCCACTGTCCCGCGAAGCCGGATAGCGGCGGCAGGCCCGCGGCGGCCGCGGCGCCGACCAGCACGCAGCCGGCGGTGACGGGCATCGGGTGAATCAGTCCGCCGAGCCGGTCGAGCATCCGCGATCCCGCGCCGTGCGCGACCTCGCCCATGCCGAGGACCAGCAGGCTGTTGAACATCGCGTGGTGCAGCGCGTGCAGCAGCGCGGCGCCGGCCGCCAGCGCCGCCAGTGCGCCGAGATCGGCCGCGCGAAGACAGGCTGCGAGGCCGAGGCCGATGGCAACGAGGCCGACATGCGCGATCGTCGAGCCGGCGAGGATCGCCTTGGCCTCGGTTTCGAGATTCGCGCGGATCGCGCCGAGCACGGCGGACGCGGCGCCGAGCGCCAGGAACGGCACGCCCCACCACAGCGGCTGCGCCGGCCCGCCGAGGTCCAGCACCAGCCGCGCGGCGAGGTAGAGCGCGACCTTCGCCGCCGCCGCCGACATCAGCGAGGCGACGTGGCCGGGCACCGCCGGATTTGCCGAATGCGGCCACGCATGCACCGGCACGAGGCCGGCCGTCGCGCCCGCGACGACGAGCGCGAGGATGAGCGCGGCGCGCCAGCCCTCCGGCGGGTGTTCGCGGATGGCGGCGAAGGAGAGGTCGCCCGAGGGACCGGCGAGCAGGCCGAGCGCGAGCACCAGGCCGGTCGCGGCGAAGGCGGCGAAGGTGAGGCCCAGCGCGGCGGTGCGGCGGTTCTCCTCCTCCTCGTGCCGGTGCGCGACGAGAACCCAGGCCGCGAGCGACATGGCCTTGAAGCCGAGCAGCAGCGTGACCGCATCGGCGGCGATGATCGCGAGCGCCATGCCGGCGATGAACGCCGGCCAGGCCGCGAGCAATCGCGCCGGTGCGGCGCGGTCATGCGCGAGGGCGAAGAGGCAGGCGCAGGCGCCGGCCACGCCGACGACCAGCAGGAACCACGCCGAGAGACCGTCCAGGGCCACGAGCATCGGCCCGAAGGGGGTGGCGAAGGGCAGCGCGATCGGCACGGACTCGCCGAACAGGCCCGCGGCGACGAAGACGAGGCAGGCGGCGAGCGAGGCGCCGTGCAAGGCCTGCGCGCCGAAGCCGCGCGCGGAGAGCGGCACCGCCAGCACAGCGAGCACCAACAGGACGACCAGCGCGAGGAGGATCGCCGTCAGCACGGCGCGGGGGAAGCGGGCACGCGCCCGACCTTACCGGCGGCGGTGGCCGGGCAGAAGGGGGCCGGTCCTTCCCAAGACCCGGGCGTGGCGCTAAGCCCCGCGCTTCCGCGCGGCCCGCCGCGCCTCGTTCCGGAAGCGACGCCAGCCCGCATGGGCCCCCTTCTCGCCTTCAGCCGCGCGGTGGACGCGGTCAATACCGGTTTCGGACGGGTGGCGGACTGGCTCGTGCTGCTGGCCTGCGCGCTGTCGGCCGGCAACGCCTTCCTGCGCTACGGCTTCTCGCTGGGGTCGAATGCCTGGCTGGAGGCGCAGTGGTACCTGTTCGCCGGCGTGGTGATGCTGGGCGGCAGCTATACGCTGTTCCGCAACGAGCATGTGCGGGTTGACCTCGTCTATGGCTCGCTGCGCGAACGCGCGCGGGTGTGGGTGGACGTGATCGGCATCGCGTTCTTCCTGCTGCCGGCCATGGCGCTGCTGGCCTGGATGACCTGGCCGTTCTTCCTCGACAGCTTCGCCCGCGGCGAGACCTCGTCCTCGCCGGGCGGGCTGATCCGCTGGCCGGCGAAGATCCTGATGCCGCTGGGCTTCGCGCTGATCACCGCGCAGGGCGTGTCGGAGCTGATCAAGCGCGTCGCGCTGCTGCGCGGCATACGCGTGCCGGAAGGCCGGCTGCACGCCTCCTACGCGCGGCCCGAACAGTAATGGGCCACGAGGACATCATGCCGCCGCTGATGTTCGGCGGCCTCATCATCTTCCTGCTGATCGGCTTCCCGGCCGCCTTCTCGCTGGCCGCCGTCGGGCTGTTCTTCGGCTTCGTGTCCATCCACCTGGGCTTCTTCCCGGAAGCCTGGCTGTTCAACCTGCCGCTGCGCGTCTTCAACATCCTGTCCAACGACCTGCTGCTGGCGATCCCGTTCTTCACGCTGATGGGCGCGATCCTGGAACGCTGCGGGCTGGCGGAGGACCTGCTGGAAGGCACCGGGCAGCTCTTCGGCAAGGTGCCGGGCGGGCTGGCCTATGCGGTGATCATCGTCGGCGCGATCCTGGGCGCGATCACCGGCACGGTGGCGGCCAGCGTGATCGCGATGGGCATGATCAGCCTGCCGATCATGATGCGCTACGGCTACGACATGCGCATCGCGACGGGCGTCATCGCGGCGTCCGGCACCATCACGCAGCTCATCCCGCCGTCGCTCGTGCTGATCGTGCTCGGCGACCAGCTCGGGCAATCCGTCGGCGACATGTATGCCGGCGCGATCGGGCCTTCGATCCTGCAGGTGCTGCTGTTCATGGGCTTCATCGCGGCGGTCAGCATCTTCGCGCCGCAGAAGGTGCCGCCTCTGCCGGACGAGGCGCTGGCGCCGCGCGACTGGCGACTGTGGTGGCGCGTGCTGAAGGGCATGGTGCCCTCGGTCGTGCTGATCTTCATGGTGCTCGGCACGATCTTCATGGGTCTGGCGACGCCGACGGAAGCCGGCGCGATGGGCGTGGTGGGCGCGATCGTGCTCGCGGCGCTGAACCGGCGCCTGACCTGGCCGCTGGTGCGCCAGGCGATGGGCACGACGATGCGCATCACGGCGATGGTGATCTACATCCTGATCGGCGCCACCGTGTTCAGCCTGGTGTTCCAGGGCGTGGATGGCGGCTTATGGATCGAGCACCTGCTGAGCTACCTGCCGGGCGGCGCGACGGGCTTCCTGATCTTCGTCAACATCTTCATCTTCCTGCTGGCCTTCTTCCTCGACTTCTTCGAGATCGCCTTCATCGTCATCCCGCTGCTGGCACCGGTCGCCAAGGGGCTGGGCATAGACCTCGTGTGGTTCGGGGTGCTGATCTGCATCAACCTCCAGACCAGCTTCATGCACCCGCCCTTCGGCTTCGCGCTGTTCTACCTGCGCGGCATCGCCCCGAAGGAGGTGCTGACGCGCGACATCTACTGGGGCGCGCTGCCCTGGCTGTTCCTGCAGCTCGTCCTGGTCGCGGTGGTGATCTTCTGGCCGGGGAGCGTGACGTACTGGCTGGACCGCGGGCCGAAGGTGGACCCGAGCACGGTGATCATTGACCTGCCGCCGCCGGTGGTGCCGGACATGCAGAGCGTGCCGATCTTCCAGTAGCGCGGGAAGCCGGCCTTGAGGGTGTGGCCCGGGCCAGCGCGCCCGGCGTGACCTATTCGGCGGTGGCGCCCACCGCCTGGATGACCACGCGCCAGCGCTCGCTTTCCTCCTGCATGAACCGCGCGAATTCCGCGCGGCCCATGCGGCGGGGGAGCGAGCCGCCGGCTATGATGCGGTCGCGCAGCGCCGGTTCCTCGATGACCGAGGCGAGTTCGGCTTCCAGGCGCGCCAGGATCGGCTCCGGCACGCCCGACGGCGTGCAGAGGCCGAACCAGCCTGTGGAGGTGATCTCCACGCCCGCCTCGCGCATCGTCGGCAGGTCCGGGAAGGCGGGCACGCGCTCCGTCCCGCTGACGGCGAGCGCGCGCATCCGGTTGGCCTGCACCATCGAGGCGACGGCGGAGATGGACTGGAACAGCAGGTCTATGCGGCCCTCGATCAGGTCCGTGTTCATCTGCCCGCCATTCGTATAGGGCAGGTGCTGCATGGGAATGCCGGTGATCACCTGGAACTGGCTGCCGGCCAGGTGCTGCGAGGAACCGGCGCCGACCGAGCCGAAATTGATCGGCCGGTTCTGCGCGCGCGCCCAGGCGATGAACTCCGGCAGGGTGCGGGCGGGGGTCGCCGGCGGGATCACGACGATGTTGGGCACCAGCGCGATCATGCCGACCGCCGCGAAGTCCTTGTCCGGGTCGAAGGGCAGCGAGCGGTAGAGCCACTTGTTCGCCGCGTTAGCTGCGATGGTCGCGAGACCGACGGTGTAGCCGTCCGGCGCGGCGCGCGCGACGATGGCCATGCCGATGTTGGTGCCGGCGCCCGGGCGGCTGTCCACCACCACCGGCTGTCCCAGGCGGGCGGAGAGGCGGTCCGCGACGAGGCGGGAGAGCACGTCGCCGGCGCCGCCCGCGGGGCCGGGGTTGATCCAGCGGATCGGGCGGTTCGGATACGGCGCGTCCTGCGCCGAGGCGGGCCGTGCGAGCGCGGCGGCGAAGCCGGCCAGCGCCACGCGGCGCGTCACCTTCGTCATGCCCCTTGTCTCCCTGCCTGCTGCGCCCAGACTGGTTCGCGGGACAGCGTGGTGCAAGGGAGGCGGTTGATGGGCGACGTGCTGGGCTGGCGGTGCAGGTTCGGGGTGATGGGGCCGTCCACCAACACCGTGGTGCAGCCGGACTTCGACGCGATGCGGCCCGCCGGCGTGACGAACCACTACAGCCGCATCTTCACGCCGAACGCCGACGCCGTCTCGAACGAGACCTTCCGCGCCGGCGCCGAGCTGATCGGCCGCAACACGCTGGACGCCGTGCGGAGCGTCATGACGTGCAGGCCCGACCACCTGGTGATGGGCATGTCCGCGGTGACCTTCTTCGACGGCGCGCGCGGCGCGGACCGCTTCGTGGCCGAGGTGGAGGAGCTGTCCGGCCTGCGCATCAGCGTCGGCAGCCACGCCTGCACGGCGGCGCTGAACGCGCATGGCGGCGTGCGGCGGCTGGCGGTGCTCTCCCCCTACTGGCCGGCGATGAACACGGAGGTCGCGCGCTACTTCGGCGACATGGGGTTCACGGTGGTGCGCGACATCGCGCTGCGGCGCACGAGCTGGACCGCGATCGCCGAGACGACGCCGGCCGAATGCGTCGCCGCACTCAAGCAGTTGGACGGCGACGATGTGGACGCGATCGTCCAGGTCGGCACGAACCTGTCCATGGTGCGGCTGGCGGCGATGGCGGAGCTGTGGCTGGGCAAGCCGGTGATCGCGATCAATGCCGCGACCTACTGGCACGCGCTGCGGGCGCGCGGGATAGCGGACAAGGTGGCGGGCTGCGGGACGCTGCTGGAGAGGTTCTGAAGAGCTAGCCACGACAGGATTCTGGCTATCACCGGCGAGTCGGTGCTAGTTTATCGTCATGTCCCGACGAGAGGCCGCACAGCTCAACATCCGTTCCACCTTCGCCCGCGACCGCGTGCGCGAGATCGCGGAGCGCACGGGCATGACCGCGACCGAGATCGTGGAGGATGCGCTGCGCGGCTACGTGCCGCCGGCGCAGGACCCGCCGCCGCATGGGCTGATCCGCAAGGGTCCGTTGCTGGTCCACCGTGGACATGGTCGGATCATCACCCACGAGGAGACCGAAGCCGCGATCGAGGCGGCGCGCCTGCGCGAACCTTGAACGGCTTCGAGGCGCTGCTCGACAGCGATGTCGTCGTCGCGAGCCTGGTGCAGACGCATATGCACCATGACGCCTCCCTCGCACTGCTGACCGCCGGACCGGGAGGCCGCTTCGCGATTGCGGCCCACAGTATGGCGGAGGCCTTCGTGACCTTGACGCGCGCCGGCGGCCTTCAGCCGTTCCAGATCCCGCCGGGCGAAGCGGTCGTCCTGCTCGACAGTGTCCGGGCGATCACCGGGCTGGTCGGACTCTCGCCATCGCAGGTCGTGGCCGCCATTCGGAGCTACGCGCTGCGCGGCGGCGTCGGGGCGCGGCTCTACGACGCGTTGATCGGCGAGGCTGCCGTCGTGCACGGGATCCCGGCGGTGATCACCTGGAACGTTCGGCACATGGTCAGCCTGTTCCCGAACCTCCGCGTCGCGACGCCGGCCGAGTACCAGGGCGCGGATGCAGGGTGACCCGCTACGCTCCCAGCACCCGGCGCGCCTGGTCCGCATCCGCCGCGATCGCGGCGCGCAGCTCCTCCAGATCCGCGAAGGTCGCGTCGGCGCGCAGGAAGGCGCGCAGGCGGACGCGGATCTCCTGGCCGTAGAGGTCGCCGGACCAGTCGAACAGGTGCGATTCCAGCCGCGTCACCGGATCGCCGCCGAGCGTCGGGCGCCGGCCGACATTCGCGACGCCGGGCACCACGGCGCCGCCGGGCACCACCACCGTCACCGCATAGACGCCGCGCGCCGGTTCCAGGTGGCGGCCGAGCAGGATGTTCGCGGTGGGCCAGCCCAGCTCGCGGCCCAGCCGGTCGCCCCGGAACACCTCGCCGCGCAATTCCCAGTCGCGGCCGAGTTCCAGCGCGGCGCGTTCGGGATAGCCGTCCTGCAGCAGGCGGCGGATGCGGGTGGAGGAGACGGGGCCCGCCTCGTCCGCCACCGCGGGCACGACCGTCAGGCCGATGCCGCGCCGCTCCGCCTCCCGCGAAAGGAACGGGATGTCGCCGCCGCGGCGGTGGCCGAAAGCGAAGTCGTGCCCGCAGGCCAGGTGCCGCGCACCGATGCCGCGGTGCAGGACCTCCTCGACGAAGGCTTCGGCCGGCATCGCGGCCAGCGCCGCGTCGAAGCGCAGCGCGAACACGGCCGCGCAGCCGATCGCGCCCAGCGCCTCGGCCTTCGCCGGCAGCAGCGTCAGGCGGAAGGGCGGGTCCTGCGGGCGGAAATGCTCGCGTGGATGCGGCTCGAAGGTCAGCGCGGCGAGCGGCAGGTCCGGGCGCGCACCATGCGCCGCGCGGACCACCGCCTGGTGGCCGAGATGCACGCCGTCGAAATTGCCGAGCGCGACGGTCGCACCGCGGGCCGCGTCGGGAACGGCGCCCCAATCCTCGACGACCAGCGGGGTCGTCATATCTGCTCGGGGCGCAGCCAGGCCTGTGTTCCGGGCGGTGGCTCATGGGCCGCCAGCGCATCCAGCGCCGCGCCCGGTGTCGGCGCCAGCACCGCCAGCGGACGATGCGGCGGGCGGACGAAGCCTTCCGCGGTCATGTGGTCCAGCGCCGCCATGAACGGCGCCCAGTAGCCCTCCACGTCCAGGAACGCCACGCCCTTGTCCTGGATGCCGAGCTGCGCCCAGGTGAGCGCTTCCACCGCTTCCTCCAGCGTGCCGTAGCCGCCTGGCAGCACGACGAAGCCGTCGGACAATTCCGCCATCTTCGCCTTGCGCTCGTGCATCGTGTCCACGACGTGCATCTCGACGCCGCCGCCGTGGCCGACCTCCCGCCGCAGCAGGCCGTAGGGGATCACGCCGATCACCTCGGCCCCGGCCGCCAGCGCGGCGTCGGCGGCGATGCCCATCAGCCCCACCGCGCCGCCGCCATAGACCAGGCCGATGCCGCGGGCCGCGACTTCGCGGCCGAAGGCGCGCGCGGCGTCCGCGTAGGCCGGCCGTGTGCCGACCGTGGAGCCGCAGAAGACGCAGACCCGCCGGAGTGTCTTCACTCAGCCGCTTCCCGCAGCGCGGCGCGCGAGGGCACGGCGACGATCGCCTCGCCTTCCAGCACCGGCTCGCCCTTCACGGCGCAGACGGTGCGCAGCGTGGCGCGGTGCTTCTCGGCGTTCAGCGCGGTGATCTCGACGGTGGCGGTGACGGTGTCGCCGATGCGGACGGGGCGGCGGAAGCGCAGCGACTGGGAGAGATAGATCGTGCCCGGCCCCGGCAGCTGCGTGCCCATCACCTTGGTGATCAGGCCGGCCGCCAGCATGCCATGCGCGATCCGCTCCCCGAAGAAGCCGGCGCGGGCGTATTCCTCGTTCAGGTGCATCGGGTTGGTGTCGCCGGTGACGGCGGCGAAGAGCACGATGTCGGCTTCGGTGATGGTCTTGCCGAAGCTGGCTTTCTGGCCGACGGCCAGGTCCTCGAAACAGCAGCCCTCGGTCATTCCGCCTCGCCCTCGTCTCGCTGCACTGCAACACTCCTCACTACAAGCGGGTCCAGGGGCGGGCAAGGGGATGGACCGGCACGGCCAGCCGCGCCAGAACCCGCGCCCTACACCACGGATCGCGATATGCCCCTGACCGATATTGGTTCCTCCGACCGCCTGCTCGCCGAATTGCGCGGCTGGGTGGAGGCCGAGACGCCCACCACCGATGCGGCCGCCGTGAACCGGCTGATGGACCGCTGCGCGGCCGGGCTCTCGGCCGTCGGCGGTGCGGTGGAGCGCCTGCCGGGCCGCGACGGCTTCGGGGATACGCTGGTCTGCCGCACGCCCGGCGAGGGTGCGCCGGTGGTGGTGGCTGGGCACCTCGACACGGTTTGGGACCATGGGACGCTCGGCTCCTCGATGCCGTTCCGGGTGGAGGACGGGCGCGCCTACGGCCCCGGCATCTACGACATGAAGGCCGGCAGCTTCATGGCGTTCCACGCGGTGCGCGAGATCCTGCGCCAGCGCACGCCGACCCGCCGCCCGATCACCCTGTTGCTGACGCCGGACGAGGAGGTGGGCAGCCCGACGAGCCGGGAGGCGATCGAGCGCGCGGCGCGCAGCGCGCGGGCCGTGCTCATCCCGGAGCCGGCCGGGGCGGGCGGCGCCTGTGTGACGGCGCGCAAGGGCGTCGGGCGGTTCGATATCCAGGTCCGCGGCGTCTCCGCCCATGCCGGCGGCAACTGGGCGGAGGGGCGCAGCGCCGTCGTCGCGATCGCGCGCCTCATCCTGCGGATCCACGCTATGACCGATCTGGCGAAGGGCATCACCACCAACGTCGCACCCATCCGCGGCGGCACGCGGCCGAACGTGATCCCGCCGGAAGCCGGCTGCGAGGTGGACCTTCGCGTCCCGACCGTCGCGCTGGGCGCGCGGATGGAAGCGGAAATCCTCGGCCTAGCGGGGGAGGAGGACGGCGTGCGGGTGACGGTCACGGGCGGCATGAACCGCCCGCCCTTCACCGAGACGCCGGAGATCCGCGGCCTCTACGATCACGCGCGGTCGCTGGCGGCGCGGCACGGCTACGACCTGCCATTGCAGCACCGCGGCGGCGGGTCGGACGGCAACTTCACCGCGGCGATGGGCGTGCCGACGCTGGACGGGCTGGGCTGCACGGGCGCGGGCGCCCATGCGCCGCACGAGCACATCCTGTGGAAGGACCTCGCCCCGCGCTGCGCGACGCTCTGCGCCCTACTGGAGGAGATCGCGTGAGCACGCGGACGAACTGCCGGACCTAACGTTCTGATCCCGTTCGTGAAAACTTCGAAATATCAAGCCGGGATGCGTTCACGGAGACGCGCGCTGCCCTAAATCCGCAGCTGGTCGCCTCATCGTGAGCGGCGCGTGAAAAACCAGTTCGAGAGCGCCGTTTCCGGAATGCCGATGTCTCTTCGTTCCGCCGGCCGGCGAACCTGGCGGGGCGGCTACAACGCGTTGTTCCTCGCCGCCCTATCCCTGCCGATCCTCCTCGTCGGCGGCAGCGCGGCGCTTTCCTGGCGGACGCTGCACCGGACGGCGGAAGGGGAGCTGCGGCGCACTGCCGATGCCGGCGCCGAATATGCCGGGCGCGTGCTCGGCGCGCAGCGCCTGGCGGCGGAGCTGGTGAACCAGATGCTCTCCGGCCTCGACGACGCAGCCATCCGCGCGCGGGAGGCGGAGCTGCACGACCGGCTGCGGGGGCTGTTGCCCGCCATCCCCATGGCGAACACCATCGCGCTGTCGGACCGGACGGCGACGATGCTGCTGACCGCGAATGTCGTGCCGGTGCCGCGGGTCTCCATCGCCGACCGCGAATGGGTGCGGGAGCTGGGCCGGCCGGACCCGCCCGCCGTGCAGATCAGCGCGGTGACGACGGGCCGCGTGGACACCAACGTCTTCTTCGGCGTCAGCATCCGCCGGGCCGCCACCGGCAACCCGGTGCCGCCCGGCGCCTTCGACGGCGTCGTCAACATCTCCGTGGACCCGAAGCGGCTCGCCGCCGGCTTCGGCGAGGTCACGCATGACCGCGGCGACGTCATCGCCCTGATCCGCGCGGATGGCGAGGTCCTGGCCCGCTACCCAGAACTGCCCGCCACGCGCCTGACCGTGCCGCCGGGCAGCCTGTTCCACGCGGCCGTGGCCTCGGGGGAGCCGGGCGGCGTCTTCGCCGGCCGCAGCACGGTGAATACCGGCGGGCGCTTCGACGGGCAGGCCCTCTCCGTCGCGTATCGCCAGGTCGGCGAGCTGCCGGTCTATGTCACGGTCTCCCGCCCGCCGGACCTGGTCCTGGCGCGCTGGCGCGACGCGATGCTGCCGCCGCTGGTCATCGGCCTCTCGGCGACCGGGCTGCTCGGCCTGCTCGCCATCCGGCTGCGGCGCGGCCAGCTCCGCCTGGCGGAGCGCGAGGCGGAGTTCCGCGCCGCCTTCGACAGCAGCGTGATCGGCAAGGCCCTGTGGCGGATCGGGGACGGGCGCCTGGTGCGCGTCAATGACCGCTTCTGCGAGATCCTCGGCCGCAGCCGGGCGGAACTGCTGGGCGACGCGACCTTCGACGGCCTGACGCACCCGGAGCGGGGGCCGGCGGCGCAGCAGGCGCTGCGCGCGACCCTGCTCACCGGAGAGGAGTGGCGGGCCGAGACGCGCTGCCCGCGGCCGGATGGCGGCACGGTCTGGGTGGAGGCGCGGGCGGCCCGCATCGGCACCGGCCACTTCGCCATCGGCGCGGTGCAGGACATCACCGAGCGGCGCGAGGCGGAGGCCCGCCAGACCCTGCTGGCGCGGGAGGTGGACCACCGCGCGAAGAACGCTCTGGCCGTGGTGCAGGCCGCGCTCCGCCTCACGCCGCGCGACGATCCCGCGCGCTTCGCCGCCGCGGTGGAGGGACGCATCATCGCGCTCGCCCGCGCGCAGACGCTGCTGGCCGGCAACCGCTGGACCGGCGCCGCGCTGCGCGAGCTGGTGGAAGGGGAGCTCGCGCCCTTCCTCGCGCCGCGCGCCGACGGAGCGCAGGTCGCCCGCCTCTCCGGGCCGGAACTCCGGCTGGCGCCCGGCGCCGTGCAGTCGCTGTCCATGACGCTGCACGAGCTGGCGACCAACGCGGCGAAGCATGGCTCGCTGGCCGCGCCGGACGGGCGGCTCTTCGTCTCCTGGCAGGTGGATGCGGCGGACGGCGTGCTGCGGCTGTGGTGGGAGGAGCGCTGGGCCGGCGCGACGGACGGCGCGCCAGGGCGCAGCGGCTTCGGCACCCGCGTGCTCGACGCCACCGTGCGCACGCAGCTCGGCGGCACGCTGACGCGGGACTGGACGGCAGCCGGCCTGCGCTGCGTGATCGCGCTGCCGGCCGCGACGGTCCTGGCCGGATACGTGCCGGAACCCGCCCCCACCTAGGGCAGGTTGCGGAGGCCGGATCGCGTGTCCATCCTGGCCGGGGAGGGACACGACATGCAGGCCTTGATCGTCGGCGCGGGCCCCGGCTTCTCCGCCTCGCTCGCCCGAGTTATCGCGCGGGAAGGCTACGCGGTCGCGCTCGCCGCGCGCGACACGGGGAAGCTGGCGGACCTCGCCGCCGAGACGCGCGCCACCACGCATCGCTGCGACGCGGCCGACCCGGCCTCCGTCGCGGCGCTGTTCGAGACGCCGGAGGCGCGCGCGGCGGAGGTGGTGCTCTACAACCCCTCCTGGCGCGTGCGCGGCCCGGTGACGGAGCTGGATCCGGAAGACGTGCGCCGCAGCCTGGAGGTCTGCGCCTTCGGCGCCTTCCTCGTCGCGCAGGCCGCCGCGCGCCTCATGCTGCCCCGCGGGCGGGGCACGATCCTGCTGACCGGGGCTTCGGCGGGGGTGAAGGGATTCGCGCGGTCCGCGCCCTTCGCGATGGGCAAGTTCGCCCTGCGCGGTCTCGGCCAGTCGCTCGCGCGCGAACTGCACCCGCAGGGCGTGCATGTGGTGCACATCGTCGTGGATGGCGGGATCAGGTCCGGCCGTCGCGCCGATCCGGGGAACGATTCGACGCTCGACCCCGATGCGATCGCCGAAGCCGCGCTCGCCGCCATCCGCCAGCCGCGTAATGCCTGGTCGCATGAGATCGAATTGCGTCCGTGGACGGAGACCTTCTGACATGCCGCGGGACGCGCAGGGCAACGAGCTGACGGCCGCCTCGGAGGAAGCGGCGCGGGCCTACGACCACGTGGTGGACGGCTTCCTGCACTACCGCTTCGAGACCGGCGCGCGGCTGAAGGCGCTGACGAAACTGGACGCGGAAGCGCCGCTGCCGCAGGCGATGGCCGGCCTCTTCGCGATGCTCGCCTACGACCAGCGGGTGCTGCCGCGGGCGGAGGCGGCGGCCGACCGGGCCGAGGCGCTGCGCCCGAACGCGCGCGAGGCCGCGCACATCGCCGCACTCCGCGCCTGGGCGGCAGGCGGGCCGGAGGCGGCCCTGGCGATCTGGGAGGGGATCGTGGCGGAGCATCCGCGCGACATCCTCGCCTTCCGCCTGCACCACTTCACGGCGTTCTGGACCGGCGCGCCGGGCCGCATGTTGGGCCTGGTCGAGCGCGTGCTGCCGCACTGGTCGCCGGCGGTGCCGGGCTTCGGCTCCGTCCTGGCGTGCCTCTGCTTCGCGAACGAGGAATGCGGGCTCTACACCGCCGCGGAGCATGCCGGGCGCGCCGCGGTGGCGATGAATCCCGGCGATCTCTGGGCGACGCATGGCGTGGCGCACGTGCTGGAGATGCAGGGACGGCGCACGGAGGGCCTGGCCTGGCTGGACGCGGGGGAGCCGCATTGGGAGGGCGGCAACAACCTCATGCACCATCTCTGGTGGCACCGCGCGATGTTCCACATCGAGCGCGCGGAGTTCGACGACGTGCTGTCGCTCTACGACCGGCGCTTTCGCGACCACGGATCGCCGGTGACGCAGGCGCAGCCCGACCTCTACATAGACGTGCAGAACGCCGCCTCGATCCTGTGGCGGCTCGCGCGGCATGGCGTGCCGGCGGGCGGGCGATGGGAGGAACTGGCCGACAAGGCGGAGGCGCGGATCGGCGACACGCTGTCGGCCTTCACGCAGCCGCACTGGATGATGGCGCTGGCGGCCACCGGGCGGGACGGTGCGGCGCGACGCCTACTGGATGCGGTGGAGGAGGCGGGGCGCGGCAACACGCCGCACGCGGCGATCCTGCGCGAGGCCGCGCTGCCGGCGTGCCGCGCGGTGCTGCTGCACGCGCAGGGGCGCTTCGGCGATGCCGTGGCGGCCCTGCGTCCGGCGCTGGGCGGGATGTACCGGCTCGGTGGGAGCCACGCGCAACAGGACGTGCTGGAGCAGCTGTTTCTGGACTCCGCAATGAAGGCGGGGGCGGAGGCGGATGCGCGGCTGCTGCTGGAACGCGCCGCCGGGCGGCATCCCGTCCCGCCGCATCGTCGGATCGGGTATGCAGGGGCGGCGCAGGCGGTCGGGTGGTGAGCGCCGATTCCCTCCCCCGCTTCGCGGGGGAGGGTCAGGGTGGGGGAGCCACGGGCGCAACCTCCACATACCGGCAAACATGAGATGCCCCGCCCGCTGATCATCACCGCCCGCAATCTGCGCAACGCGCCCACGCCCGCGGAACGCAAGCTCTGGCGTGCCATCCGCGGCGAAGCGCGCGGCGTGCGTTTCCGTCGTCAGCACCCGATCCCGCCGCATGTCGCGGACTTCGCCTGCCTGGAGGCGCGGCTGGTCGTCGAGGTGGATGGCGGCCAGCACGGGCAGGCGCGCGATGCGGCGCGCGATCGCGACATGCGGGCGCTCGGATGGCGCGTGCTGCGGTTCTGGAACAACGAGGTCATGGAGAACCTGGACGGCGTGTTGGAGGTGCTGGTGCGGGAAGTGCGGAGGTAGAGCGCGCGGCTCCCCCACCCCGACCCTCCCCCGCGGAGCGGGGGAGGGAGATGTCTGCTATCCGAACATCGTGGCGATATCCGCCGCCGGCGCCCATTTCGGCGCGTTGTCCTTGTCCACCAGCACCGCGCGCACCCCTTCGGCGAAATCCGGATGGCGCGTCACGCTTCGGGTCAGCGCCAATTCCATCGCGAGGCAGGCAGGCAGGTCCATCCCCGCGCCGCGGCGGAGCAGTTCGAGGGTCACCGTCATGCTCGTCGGCGACATGCGATCCAGGATCGCGAGCTGCGTCGCCGCCCAGTCCGTGCCCTCCGCGCCCAGCGCGCGGCGGATGGCGTCGAGCGAGTCATGGGCGAAGCAGCGGTCCACCGAGGGACGCTGCGCGGCGATCGGACCGGGCGGCACCGGTTCGGCGAAGCGCTCCACGGCAGCCGCATCGCCCTCGATCAGCGCGGCGCGGAGCGCCGGCAGGCGATCGCGCGGGACGAGATGCGTGGCCAGCCCCGCCTCCACCGCCTCCGCGCCCTTCAGCCGCGCGCCGGTCAGCGCCAGCCAGGTGCCGAGCGCGCCGGGCAGGCGCGGCAGCACGTAGGAGGTGCCGACATCCGGGAACAGCGCGATCGCCGTCTCCGGCATCGCCAGCATCGCGTGCTCCGTCACCACGCGATGGCTGCCATGGACGGAGACGCCGATGCCGCCGCCCATGCACACGCCGTCAATCAGGCTGACCCAGGGCTTCGGGAACTCCGCGATGGCGCGGTTCATCGCGTATTCGCCGGCGAAGAAGCGCTCGATCTCGGCGGCGTCGCCGGCGATCGAGAGTTCGCGCATGCGGCGCACGTCGCCGCCGGCGCAGAAGGCGCGGCCGCCGGCGCCTTCCAGGACCACGAGGCGCACCGCGGGGTCGTCGCGGAACTGCGCGACGGCCGCCGCGATGCCCTCGATCATGCCGAGGTCGAGGGCGTTCAGCGCGCGCGGGCGGTTCATCAGGATCGTGCCCGCCGCGCCCTTCGAACGCGCGATGATGGTGGGTTCGGCGGTGTCGGCCATGACGTCTGCCCCGGCTGTGCGTGGCCGGGGCTACCGCTTCATCGGCGCGACATCAACCCGACCACGGCCGCCGTCAGCGCGGCGCCGAGCAGGCCCTTCTTCGCGCCCTGCGCCCGCAGCAGCGGCGCGATCATCGCGGCGCGCGCAGCGCCGTCGGTGAGCTGCGAGACCGCCATCTGCCGCACGCGCTTCGCCTCCGCCGCCACGGGATCGTCGCCCGCGCGGCTCGCCAGCAGAAGCAGCACCGCGATGACCAGCGCATCCGCCAGCGCCACCACCATCGCGGCACCCACCGTCCCCAATCCCGGCGAGAGCCAGGCGAAGGCGGCAAGGTGCAGCATGAACAGGAGCATCAGCAGGAACAGCACCGCGGCGGCGGCATAGCCCGCCTGGATGCCGCACGCGCGGACGGTGCGGCGGAGGTGCAGGCCCTCCGCCTCCCACGCGGTGCGCGCGAGTTGCAGCAGCCGCATCCCCCCTCCCCGGATCAGCGGCGGCGCCGGTCGTCGGGCAGGACGTAGGTGTTGCCGCCGACGAGCCGCCCGAGCAGGTAACCGCCGATCGCGGCCACCGCGATGGAGAGCAGCGGGCGCTGGCGCACGGTATCGGAGACGACGTAGGCGTTCTCCTCGATCGTCTCGCGCGCGCGGCGGGAGTAATCCTCCACCGTGTCGGCGGCGCTGCCGAGCACGGGGGTCACGCGCTCCTCCATCAGGCGTTCCACCTGGGCGCGCAGGCGGGCGAGCTCGGCGCGCGCATCCTCCGCGACGCGGCCGCCGGACGCGACGGCTTCGTCACGCAGGTTGCGCAGGTCGTTGGCGGCTCCGGACATCGTCGGTCCCCTCTCGTCTCGGACAGGTCGCGCAACGAACGCGGTTGCCCGCCGGCGGTTCCGCGCGCGCGATGGTTGACAGGCCCGGGCGGCGCGGGAAGCCTCCCGCCGCATGGAGGCCCCGCTGCTGCGCTTCGAGCGCGTCTCGAAGAGCTACCCGTCCCGCAAGGGCGCGGCGGCGCCGGCCGCGCTGGAGGCGCTCGACCTCGACGTGGCGCGGGGGGAGCTGCTGACGCTGCTCGGGCCCTCGGGATCGGGCAAGACGACGACGCTGATGCTGCTGGCGGGGTTCGAGGTGCCGGATGCCGGGCGCATCCTGCTGGAAGGGCGCGACATCGCGCGCCTGCCCGCGCACAAGCGGGGCATCGGCGTGGTGTTCCAGTCCTACGCGCTGTTCCCGCACATGACCGTCGCGGAGAACGTTGCCTTCCCGCTGGAGGCGCGCGGCGTGCCGAAGCCGGAACGCGCGGCGCGGGTGACGCGCGCGCTGGAGATGGTGCGCCTGCCCGGCTACGGCGACCGCCGGCCGGCCCAGCTCTCGGGCGGGCAGCAGCAGCGCGTGGCGTTGGCCCGGGCGATGGTGTTCGAGCCGCCGGTGGTGCTGCTGGACGAGCCGCTGGGCGCGCTCGACAAGGCGCTGCGCGAGGAGATGCAGCACGAGATCCGCGGGCTGCACGGGCGGCTCGGCCTGACGATGCTCTACGTCACGCACGACCAGGCGGAGGCGCTGACGCTGTCGGACCGCATCGCCGTTCTGTCGGGCGGCAGGCTGCGCCAGGTGGCGCCGCCGCGCGAGCTGTACGACGAGCCGGCGGACGCCTTCGTGGCCGGCTTCGTCGGCGAGAACAACCGGCTGGCCGCGACGGTCCTCTCCGTCCAGGACGGTGTCGCGCGGCTGCGGCTGGACGCCGGCGCAGAGGTCGCGGCGCGTGGCGGCGACGCGCTCGCGCCCGGCGCGGCCGCGATCGTCATGGTGCGGCCCGAACGGCTCGCGATCGGCGCGGACGGCGCGCTGCCGGCGAGGGTGGCGGAGGCGCTGTTCCAGGGCGACCACATCCGCCTGCGCCTGGCGCTGCCCGGCGGGGCGGAGCTGGTCGCCAAGGCGCCGGTCGGCAGCGAAATCCCGTCGCCGGGCGCCGAGGTGCGCGTGGGCTGGGCGGCGGACGAGGCGCGGGCCTTCCGTGCGGATGGATGACGGCATTAGGCTGCCGGCGGCGATCAGGAGGACGGGCGATGCGACGCAGGGGATGGATGGGCGCGGTGGCGGCCGCGGGGCTGGCGCTGCTCGGCGCCGGCACGGCCTCGGCGCAGGGCCGCGATCTCACCGTCGTCTCCTGGGGTGGCGCCTATCAGGACGCGCAGCGCGAGGTCTATTTCCGCCCCTGGATCGCCGCGCGCGGACAGCGGATGCTGGAGGAGACCTGGGATGGCGGCGTCGGCGTGCTGCGCGCGCGCATCCAGTCCGGCGCGAACACCTGGGACGTGGTGCAGGTGGAATCGGAGGAGCTGCTGCTCGGCTGCGAGGAAGGCCTGTTCGAGCGGCTGGACTTCGCCGCCATCGGCGGGCGCGGCAACTACATCCCGCAGGCCGTGCATGAATGCGGCGTCGGCGCCATCCTCTATTCCTTCGTGCAGGCGTGGGACCGCGCCCGGCTGCGCGAAGGACCGCGCAACTGGGCGGATTTCTTCGACACCGCCCGCATCCCCGGCCGCCGCGCATTGCGGCGCGGACCGAAGACGACGCTGGAGATCGCGCTGCTCGCCGATGGCGTCCCGCCCGACCAGGTCTATCGCGTGCTGGCGACCGAGGCCGGGGTGGACCGCGCCTTCCGCAGGCTCGACGGCATCCGCCGCGACCTGGCGTGGTGGGAACGCGGATCGCAGCCGCCGCAATGGTTGGCTTCCGGCGAGGTGGCGCTGACCGTCGCCTATAACGGGCGCATCGCGGCGGCGAACGCGAATGACGGCCGCGACTTCGGCATCGCCTGGGCCGGCAATCTCTACACGCTGGACAGCTGGGTGGTGATGCGCGGCAGCCCGAACCGGCAGCGGGCGCTGGATTTCCTGGCCTTCGCGGGCCAGGCGCAGGTGCAGGCTGGGCTGCCGCCGCGCATCCCCTATGGCGTCACCGCGCAGGGCGCCAACGCGCTGCTGACGCGCGACGTGCTGGCGCAGCTGCCGACGGCGCCGGCGAATGCCGAGGTGTCCTTGCAGGTGGACGACAAGTTCTGGCTGGACAACCTCGACCGGCTGAACACGCGCTTCAACGCGTGGGTGAGCCGGTAGGGGAGGATCCGCCGAACGGCCGAGGTGCCGGTCCGGCCCGGGGAGATAGCTGACGGATTGGACTGGGGACATGCCTGACGGTGTTCAGTCATGGGTGGGGAGGGCCTGCCTGTGCCGTGGAGAGCCGAGGGTGTGTTGGAGCAGCGGTTGCGGTTT
>Ga0209909_100183_pt1 | contig 90514 bp, 86 predicted proteins | sample FECB22metaG_FD_188302 | JGI IMG/M metagenome (GOLD analysis project Ga0209909, IMG submission 188302) | Cyanobacterial communities from the Joint Genome Institute, California, USA - FECB-22 (SPAdes) (version 3) | ecosystem: Environmental > Aquatic > Thermal springs > Hot (42-90C) > Microbial mats...
ATACGGCTCGATCCGTCGCATCTGCTTGTCCGTCAGCCAGAACAGGTCACTCATGGCAGGCTCCTCCTGCCACGAATGAATCAGATCGACGCCGCCATGGGAATCCCTTTAATGGGTCCTGAGCCTAGGGAGCAGGGACTAGGGTACTAGGACAGGGAACAGGAACGGGGAAGATTCACAAGGCGGGCTATCAGCGGAACCCTTCCTTCCTAATCCCTAGTCCCCAATCCTTCCCCCTACTGCTCCGTCCCCGAACGCCACAAGCCGCGCATCAGAGGTTCGAACAGATATTGCAGCGCCGTCCGCTTGCGGGTCAGGACCACGACCTCGACAGGGGCGCCGGGGCGTACGGCGGTGGCGGCCCGGCCCAGCTTGGCCACCTCGGCTTCGGGCACCACGATCTCGGTGCGGAACCAACGGCGGCCGCTCTGGGCGTCGGTCAGGACGTCGGCCGAGATGCGGGTCACGCGCCCCTCCAACCGCGGCGGATTGCCCTCGCGCAAGCCGGGGAACATGACCTGGGTCGACTGGCCGACCTCCAGATTGTCGATGAAGGTCGGATCGACCTCGGCCACGATCACCGGGCTGGCGTCGTCCGGCACGATCTCCATCAGGGTCTGACCGGCCTGAATGACCCCGCCGGGGGTGAAGATGGTCAGTCCGACCACCTGGCCCCCGACCGGCGCGCGCACCTGATTGCGGGCGATCTGGGCGCGGACCGAGGCCAGGCGCGGCTGCAGCTCGTTCAGCTGCACCTCGACGTTTTTCAGTTGGTCGGCGACGTCCTCGTTCATCGTCGTGCCGACGGAGGCCATCTGCAGCCGCGTCTCGCCGATCTGTTCGCCCACGCGGGCGATTTGGGCCCGCAGGCTGCCGTCCTCGCCGTCCAGCTGGGCCGCCTGCCGCTCCAGCGCCCGCACGCGGCTGAGCGGGGCATAGCCCTGGTCCGCCAGACGGCGCACGTCGGCCAGCTCGTCGGTGATCAGGCGACGCTGTTCGGCGTTGGCGGTCAGTTGACGCTGGAAGCCCGCCTGCTGCTGCTCCAGCTGGCTTACCCGCTGGGCCAGGACCCCGCGCTCCGTCGAGCGGCCGCTGCTGCGCGCGCCGAACTGGCGGCGTTGCAGGCTCAGCGCCTCCTCGGCCAGGGGCACGTCCTCGGGCGGCAGGGTCGCGAACTCCGGCGGCGTCGGCACCGATCCCAGACCGTCGCGCTCGGCGATCAGCCGCGACCGCTGGGCCAGCAGCGCCAGGACCTGACCCGCCAGACCGCGCTCCGTGGCCTGCAGCTCGCCGCCCGCGACCTCGATCAGGATCTGCCCGGCCTTGACCGTGTCGCCCTCGGCCACGCGCAGGGCGCTGACCACGCCGCCGTCGCGATGCTGCACCGCCTGGCGGTTGCCCGACACCGCGACCTGGCCGGTCGCATAGGCGCCGGCGTCCAGCGGGAAGAAGGCCGCCCAGCCCAGGAACAGAACGAAGAAGGCGACGATGACCGCCAGCCCGATGCGCAGCTCCAGCCGAGGCGCGTCCGGCAGGGGCGCGTCCGCGGTCGGGGCCGACGGCGTCGCCGGTCCGGGCTTCAGCGGGGGAAAGGAAAGGTCGCTCATCGGCCCGCGGCCTCCTGGGTCGTCGGGCCCCGCATCCTGGCCAGCACCTCCTCGCGCGGCCCCTCGGCCACCACGACGCCGCCGTTCAGCATCAGCAGGCGGTCGACGCGGGCCAGGACGCCCGCCCGGTGCGCCACGATCACTACGACCGCCCCTCGCGCCGCCGCGTCCTTCACAGCCGTCATCAAGGCCGCCTCGCCCTCTTGATCCAGGTTGGAGTTGGGCTCGTCCAGCACCAGCAGGACCGGATCGCCGTACAGCGCCCGCGCCAGCGCCACGCGCTGCGCCTGACCGGCCGACAGCCCGGCGCCATAGGGGCCCAGCATGGTGTCGTAACCTTCGGGCAGGCGCAGGATCATCTCATGCGCCCCCGCCGCCTGCGCCGCCGCCACGGCCAGGCGGTCGATCTCGGCGGGCGAGGCGCCGACGGCCGCGGCGAAGCGGCTGACGTTGTCCTTGATGGTGCCGGCGAACAGGCTCGGAACCTGCGGCAGATAGCCGATGAAGCGCGCCAGCTCGTCCCCTTCGCGGGCGTCGAACTCCGCCCCGTCCAGCCGCACCGTGCCGACGGTGGGCTTCAGCGCCCCCGCCATGGCGCGCGCCAGCGAGGTCTTGCCGGATCCCGACGGCCCGACCACGCCCAAGGTCTGGCCCGGCTCCAGCTTCAGCGAGACGCCGCGCACCTGCGGCTGCTCCGTGCCGGGCAGGCGCACCGCCACGTTCTCCAGCGCCAGCCGGCCTGCCGGGGCGGGCAGGGCGGTCACGGGGCGGTCGACGTCGGCCGTGCCCTCGAACAGATCGGTCAGCGTCTTCCACCCCGTCCGCGCGGCCACAAGCGAAGGCCAGGCCCCGACCAGCAGCTCGATCGGCGCCACCGCGCGGGTCAGCAGCACCGAGGCGGCGATGATGGCGCCGGGCGACAGTTGCCCCTCGACCGCCAGCCAGGCCGCGGCGCCCAGCGACAGCGACTGCAACAGCAGGCGCAGGAACTTGATCGCCCCGGTGTAGCGCCCGCCGGTGAACTGGGCGTCGGCCTGGCGGTCGGCGGCGGCCTGACGCTGACGCACCTGCCGCGCGATGCCGGCGCGGCGCATGCCCAGGGCCCGCACCACCTCGGCCTGTTCGGCCACCGCCTGCTGGGCGGAATAGGCCTCGATCTGGGCGTCGTGCGCCTGTTTCAGCCTCGGCCGGGCGTCGCGCTCGTTCATGACCGCCAGCACGATCAGGATGATCGCCCCGACCAGCGTCAGCACCCCGATGATCGGGTGCAGCAGGAAGCAGGCCAGCAGGTAGATCGGCGTCCACGGCGCGTCGAACAAAGCCAGCACGCCCTGACCCGACACGGCGGTGCGCACCGCGTCGAACTCGCGCAGGGCCTGATTGCCGCCCGCCTTGCCCGGCAGGTCGATCATCCGCGCCAGGATGCGGTCGGCCAGCTGTCGGTCCAGCCGCAAGCCGGCGCGCACCAGAATGCGCGTCCTCAGCCAGTCCAGGGTCGCCAGCGTCGCCAAGGCGAACACCGCCACCGCCGTGACGAGCAAAAGCGTCGTGATCCCGCCGGTCGGCACGACGCGGTCATAGACCTGCAGCATGTAGATGGTCGGCGTCAGGTACAGCAGGTTCACCAGGGCGCTGAACACCGCCGCCCAGATCAGGTGGGTCCGGCAGGCCCTCAGCGCCTCGGCCAGGGGCTCGACGCCCGGTCGGTCCGGCAACAGCTTGAACACGCACGCATCCGTTCACGGCCCGAGACGCGGGACCACGAACACAGCATAATCGGTACGATCCCGGCGGAACAGCGGCGCCTCAGTCGAAGGAGCGCGGACCTCCAGGTCCGCGTTCCCTCAGCTGTGCAGGCTTTCGCCGTGCAGGGCGGAGTCGAGGCCCTCGATCTCCTGCTCCTTGTCCACCCGCAGGCCGGTGGTGAAGCGGCAGATCAGCAGGATCAGCGCCGTGCCCAACGCGCTCCACGCGATCACCGCGACCAGTCCGAGCGCCTGCTTTGCGATCGTGGCGCCGTCGGCCAGACCGTTGATCGAGGCCGTGGCGAAGACGCCCGTCAGCAGGGCGCCGACGATGCCGCCCATGCCGTGCACCCCGAAGGCGTCCAGGCTGTCGTCGTATTTGAGCAAATTCTTCAGCTTCACCGCCCCGAACCAGCACGCGGCGCCGGAGACCAGGCCGATCACCAGGGCGCCCTTGGGATCGACGAAACCGGCCGCCGGCGTGATCCCCACCAGCCCACCGACCAGGCCCGACAGCATGCCCAGCAGGGTGGGGCGTTTGTGATCGATCCACTCCACGACCAGCCAGCCCAGCGCCGCCGCGGCGGCCGCCAGGATCGTGTTGAGAGCCGCCACCGCCGCGATCCCGTCCGCCGCCCAGGCCGAGCCGGCGTTGAACCCCATCCAGCCGACCAGCAGCAGTCCGGCCCCAATCGCCGTGAAGGCCAGGTTATGAGGCGCCAGATTGTCCCGGCCGAAGCCGTGCCGCGGCCCCAGAACCAGGGCGCACACCAGGCCGGCCACGCCTGCATTGACGTGCACCACCGCCCCTCCGGCGAAGTCCAGCACGCCGGCCTCGCCCATCCAGCCGCCCCCCCACACCTGATGCGCGATGGGCGCATAGACGATCAGGTGCCACAAGGCGAAGAACAGCAGCGAGGCCGAAAACTTCATCCGCTCGGCGAAGGCGCCCGCGATCAACGCCGGCGTGATGATGGCGAAGGTCAACTGATAGGCGATCCAGAGAAACTCCGGCAATCCGGGGGCCAGCGAATGCGCCGTGTCGATCCGCACCCCATTCAACAGGGCGGCGTCCAGCCCGCCGATCAGGGCGTTGCCCGCATCTGGTCCCTGGCTGAACGACAGCGAATAGCCGACCAGGAACCACAGCACCGTCACGACCATGAAGGCCGCCGTCGAATGGGCGATGGCTCCGATCACGTTCTTGCGCCGCACCATGCCGCCATAGAACAGCGCCAAACCGGGCAGGGTCATCATGAGGACCAGCGCGGTGGAGGTCAGGATCCAACCGGTGGCGGCGGGGTCGATCTGGAGCGCGGCCTGATGCGGCAGCAGGGCGACGGGAGTCATGGGCGGCGACGTCTCCGAAGGCGAGGGCGGAAAGGTCGGCCGCGCCGTCGATGCGGGCCGCGGAACCGGAATGGAGCCTATCGCGGCGCAACAGGCAAATCATTTCGTGTGCGGCGCACAAGCGTCGTGACGGTTGCAGCTTGACCGCTGACGGGAAATGCATCGAGCATGACCTGACCTCCTGCGTTCGCGCCTGCGTCTCCGCAATCGTGAGGGTTACGAAATCGCAATGTTGAGGGCCTTGCGCGGGCTGACATGCGCGGCATGAATGCGGGTCCGCGCGCTCCGCGCCCTTCACGCCGTGCCTTGTTTCGGGGGATCACCATGAGCCTGCCCACTCTTCGTCGCCTGCTGGTCGGCGGCGTCTGCGCCACCGCCCTTCTCTCCGGGACCGCCTTGGCTCAAGAGGTCGATCCCAACTCCACCTCGATCCTGCCGGTCGAGGCCCTCGAGGCGACCGAGCCGGCGCTGCAGCAGCTGCCGCCCCTGCCGGACGTGCAGATCCCCTATACCCGCACCGTTTTGCCGAACGGCCTGACCCTGATCGTCCACGAGGACCGCAAGGCGCCGATCGTGGCGGTGAACATCTGGTACCATGTGGGATCCAAGAACGAGCCGACCGGCCGCTCGGGCTTCGCCCACCTGTTCGAACACCTGATGTTCAACGGGTCGGAGAACTTCAACTCCGACTTCTTCAAGGCCACGGAACTGCTGGGCGCGACCGACCAGAACGGCACCACCAACCGCGACCGCACCAACTATTTCCAGAACGTGCCGACCTCGGCGTTGGACGCCATCCTGTGGCTGGAAAGCGACCGCATGGGCCACCTGCTGGGCGCCGTCTCGCAGGAACGGCTGGATGAGCAGCGCGGCGTCGTCCAGAACGAGAAACGCCAGGGCGAGAACCAGCCCTATGGCCGCGTCTTCAACGAAATCACCGACGCCACCTATCCGGACGACCACCCCTACGGCCACACCGTCATCGGCTCGATGGACGACCTGAACGCCGCCGACCTGCCGACGGTGCAGCAGTGGTTCCGCGACTATTATGGTCCGGCCAACGCCGTGATCGTCCTGGCGGGCGACATCTCGCCCGAAGAGGCCCTGCAAAAGGTCACCTACTATTTCGGCGACATCCCTTCGGGGCCGCCGGTGACCCAGCCCGAACGGATGATCGCCCGCATGAGCGGCGAGCAGCGTGAGGTCATGTACGACCGCGTCGGCCAGCCTCGCCTCTACAAGGTGTGGAACGTGCCGCCGGCGGGCGACCCCGAGACCGAGCACCTGGGCCTGATCGCCCAGGTTCTGACGTCGGGACGCAACTCGCGCCTGTTCAAGCGCATGGTGTTCGACGACCAGACCGCCACCGGCGTCGGCGCCTTCGTCAATGAAGGCGAGATCGGCAGCCAGTTCATCATCACCGTGACCGGCAAGCCGGGTCAGGATCTGGCAGAGCTGGAAGCCGTGGTCGACGAGGAGCTGGCCCGCCTGCTGCGCGACGGCCCGACCGCCAATGAGCTGGAACGCGCCCGCACCTCGACCGGGGCCGGCCTGGTCCGCGGTCTGGAGCGCATCGGCGGCTTCGGCGGCAAGTCCGACCGCCTGGCACAGGGCGAAGTGTTCCACGACAACCCCGACCACTGGCGCGAAAGCTATGCCCGTTTGCTGGCCACCCGGCCGCAGGACCTGGTCACGGCCGGCCGTGAATGGCTGACCGACGGTTCCTACACGCTGGAGGTCCGCCCCTTCCCGAACTACGCCGCCGCCCCGACGGGCGCGGACCGCTCGGCCATGCCGGTCCCCGGTGAGACTCCGGCGGCGAATTTCCCATCGTTCGAGCGGTTCGAACTGTCGAACGGCCTGGACGTCGTCTTGGCCACGCGCAGCGGCGTGCCGACCGTCTCGATGAACCTGATCGTGAATTCCGGCACCGCAGGCGAGGGCGTGGAGAAGTCGGGCCTCGCGGTCCTGACGCCCCAGGTCATGACCAGCGGCACCGACGACCTTGACGCGCTTGAGATCAGCGACCGCCTGCAGCTGCTGGGCGCCACACTCGGCGGAAACTCCGGCGTCGACACCACCAGCATCTCCATGACCGCGATCGATTCGCGCCTGGAGGAATCGCTGGACCTCTATGCCGACGTGATCCTGAATCCGGCTTTCCGCCAGGAGGACTTCGACCGCGCCCGCGTGCAGCAGGTGGCCGGCATCCAGCAGGCCGACCGGAACCCAGGCGCCGTGGCCAACCGCGTGCTGGCGGGCTCGCTGTACGGGTTCGACAATCCCTACGGCCGCCCGACCTCGGGCACGGAGCAGACGGTCGCCGCCCTCACGCCGGCCGACGCCGAGGCCTATCACGCGGCCTGGTTCCGTCCCGACAACGCCACCCTGGTGGTCGTCGGCGACGTGACCCGCGCCGAACTGACGCCGTTGCTGGAAGAGAAGTTCCGTGGCTGGACCGCGCCGACCTCTCCGATGCCGCAGCGTCAGGCCACCGCGCCCGCCGCCGCCGCCTCGGGCCCGGTGATCTATCTGATCGACCGCGCCGGACCCCAGTCCACCATCACCGCGGGCCGCCTGGTCCCCGCCCTTGATCCGGCGACCGAGCCCACGATCACGGCCATGAACACCGCGCTGGGCGGCGCCTTCACCAGCCGGATCAACATGAACCTGCGCGAAGACAAGGGCTGGTCCTACGGCGCCGGCTCCGGCATCCGCGGGGCCCGCGGCGAGCGTCTGTTCCTGGTCTCGACCGGCGTGCAGTCCGACAAGACGGCCGAGAGCCTGCTCGAGATCGACCGAGAGCTGACCGAAATCCTGACCGGCCGTCCGGTCAGTGACGAGGAACTGGCGGCGCACAAGTCGAACCTGATCCTGGGCGCCGCCGGCCAGTGGGAGACCAACGGCGCCGTCGCGGGCGATCTGGCCCAGATGATCATCTACGGCCTGCCGGACGACTACTTCGACCGTACCACCGCCGGCATCGCCGCCTCCACGCCCGCCACGGTGACCGAGGCCGCCCGCACGATCGTGGGCGACGGTCCGGCGGTGTGGGTGGTCGTCGGCGACCGGGCCACGCTGGAGCCGCGGCTGCGCGCGCTCAACATCGGCGAGGTCCGCGTGGTGGACGTCTACGGCCGTCCGGTCCAGTAAGGCGCATCCAGACCCGGCCGGTTCGCGCCGGCCGGGTCGCCCGCCCTTACGGACCCTCGACATGACCGACGCCCCGCTGGACCTCCATCACTGGATCGGCGGGCAAAGGGTCGCGGCAGACCGCCCCTCCGAGCGGCGCAATCCGTCCGATCTGAACGAGGTCGTGGCCCGTCTGCCCGACGCCGGTCAAGCCGAGGTCGACGCCGCCGTCTCGGCCGCGCGCGCCGCCTTCCCCGCCTGGAGCGAGGCGTCGCCCGAGGCGCGCGCCGATGTGCTGGACCGCGCCGGCCAGATCCTTTGGGACCGTCGCGAGACCGTCGGCCGCCTGCTGTCGCGGGAAGAGGGCAAGACCCTTGCCGAAGGGGTCGCCGAAACCGGCCGCGCCGCCCGCATCCTGCGCTACTTCGCGGCCGAGGCGGTGCGCCTGCATGGTCAGGCCCTCGACTCCGTCCGCCCAGGCGTGTCCGTCCGCACGCGACGTCGCGCCGTCGGCGTGTTCGGCCTGATCACGCCGTGGAACTTTCCCATCGCCATCCCCGCCTGGAAGGCCGCCCCGGCCCTGGCCTTCGGCAACACCGTGGTGATGAAGCCCGCCGGCCCCACTCCCGCGACGGCCGAGGCCCTGACGGCGATCCTGCACGAAGCGGGCCTGCCGGACGGGGTCTTCAACCTCGTCATCGGGCGTGGCCGGGTGGGCCAGGCCCTGGTCGATCATCCCGACGTCGACGGCGTCAGCTTCACCGGCTCGCAAGGCGTGGGCGCGGGCGTCGCCGCCGGCTGCGCCGCGCGCCAGGCCCGCTGCCAGCTGGAGATGGGCGGCAAGAACCCCCTGGTCGTGCTGGACGACGCCGACCTCGACCGCGGCGTGACCGTGGCCCTGGACGGCGGCTTCTTCTCCACCGGCCAGCGCTGCACGGCCTCGTCGCGGCTGATCCTTCAGGACGGCGTCCACGACCGGTTCGTCGCCGCGCTGGCGGAAAAGGCCGCAGCCCTTCGCGTCGGCCACGCGCTGGATCCCCAGACCCAGGTCGGCCCGGCGGCCACCGACGACCAGATGGAGACCGTGCACCGCTGGATCGACGCGGCGCGCGACGAGGGCGGGCGCATCGTCGCCGGGGGAGAGAGGTTGAAGCTCTCGCCGCGCGGCTGGCACGTGCCGCCGACCCTGATCGTGGACACCGCGCCGGACATGAAGATCAACGCCAACGAGGTCTTCGGCCCCGTCGTCTCGGTCGTGCGGGTCAGGGACTATGAGGAGGCCTTCGCCGTCGCCGACGCGGGCGAGTTCGGCCTGTCGTCCGGCATCGTCACCACCTCGCTGAAGCACGCGACCGACTTCCAGCGCCGCATCCGCGCCGGCATGACCATGGTCAACCTGCCCACCGCCGGCGTCGACTATCACGTGCCCTTCGGCGGCACGAAGAGATCCAGCTTCGGTCCGCGCGAGCAGGGCTACGCCGCCGCCGACTTCTACACCTGGACCCAGACCGGCTACGTCTTCGCCTGAGGCAAAGAAAAAGGCTGTATTCCCGTTCGGTGTTGGTGGCCCGGTCGCCAAATCTTTCGTCATTCCGGGCGAAGAGGCGAAGCCTCGAAGACCCGGAACCCAGCGGCGCGCGAGAGCGCGAACCTGTCGGGAGCGCAGGCGTTCGCCCAATGGACGGAAACGGGGTCGCCGGCGTTTCGCCGCCGTCGCGGCGCCGCCGGGTTCCGGGTCTCCGCTTCGCTGCGCCCGGAATGACGAAAGAAGAGAAGGCGCCGACATCCAACAGGAATACAGCCAAGAAAAACGGCCGGTCCCGAAGGACCGGCCGCGTCAGTCGTCGCCCTGATCGGGATCAGAAGCGGGTCGTCAGGCTGATGGAGCCGCTCTGGCCCAGGTCGTATCCGTTGACCGTGATCCGGTTGCCCAGCTCCTGATACTCCAGATACTCCTCGTCCAGCAGGTTCCGCAGTTCGATGGCCAAGCCCATGTCGCGGCCCGCGTATTCGAAGTCCTTGCGGTAGACGAAGTCCAGGATGACGCCGGGATCCTGGATCAGGTCCGGCTCGCCCGGACGGCCGCGGGCCGATGAGCGTTCCGAGACGTAGGTCACCAGGAAGGTCGCCTGCGAGCGGGCCACGTCGTCTTCCCAGCCGAACTGCAGATTGGCCAGGTGTTCGGACTGACCCTGCAGACGGCTTCCGTCGATGATGTAGTCCGAAGCCGGCCGGGCGACGCCCTGGGCCGACAGGGGGAACACCACGTCGCCCGCGTCCACCTGCACCTCGGATTCGGTGTAGGTGTAGTTGGCCTGGACCAGCCAGCGCTTGTCGGCGATGAAGCTCCATTCCGAGTCCGGGAACTCGAAGTATTTCTTCACGTCGAACTCGGCGCCGTACAGGATGGCCTGCGGAGCGTTTAGGTAGGTCTGCTGGGTCACCGAACCAAGGTCGTTGATCGACGATTCGATCGGGTTCTCCAGATCCTTGTAGAAAACCCCGCCCGTCAGATACTGCCCACGGGAGAAGTAGTATTCGATGCGGGCGTCCAGATTCAGGATCTCGGTGTCCACCAGATAGGGGTTGCCGAAGAACAGCCGGTCGTTGTCCGGATCCAGGTACTGCTGCGGGGCCAGTTCGCGGAACTGCGGCCGGCCGATGGTTTTGGACGCGCCGAGACGCAGCTGGCTGTCCTCGGCGAAGTTCCACGTCAGGGTCGCGGACGGCAGCCAGTAGCTGTTCTCGAGGGCCGTCGGCTGGAACACCAGGGCGCCGCCGAACAGGTCGCGCGGGCTGACGAACTGCTCGGCGTCCTCGTAGCGGACGCCGCCCGAGACGCTGACCAGAGGCACGACCTCGGCCTCGACCTGCAGATAGGCCGCGCGGGTTTCCAGCCCCGCCTCATAGGCGGCGGCGCCGCCCGAGGGGGTGATTTCCTGCAGTTCCCACAGCAGCGGGCCGATGTTGAAGTCCGAGAACAGATAATCGACGCGGCTGTCCTGGACGTCCAGCGGGATGGAGCCGCCGGCCGCATAGAAGCGGAAGTCGCGGCGTTCGGCGTCGCGGGTGTTGTCCATCCACGCCACGCCGCCGCGGACGGTCAGATCCCGCGCGTCGGACAGGGCGGTGGTCCAGGCGAAGTCGGCGCCGGCGCTCAGGATCTCGTCCTCCAGTTCCGAGAAGCTGGTGGAGTTGCGATATTGCTCGCCGTCGTGACGGTAGACGCCGTCCGCGCCCAGGCCATAGCGGATGACTTTTTCGTACGGAGAGTCGCGGGTGGTCAGGGCGTAGGCCCCGCGCCACGACAGCTCCAGAGCGCCGTCCATCAGGTCATGCTCGCCGGCCAGCTGGGTCGAGAACAGGGTGCGCTCGAACCACTCGGTGTAGTCGTCGCGCACTTCGCCCGTGCCGGGGGCGGCGAAATCGACGCCTTCCCGCGAGCGGGCTTCCTTGGTCGTCCGGCGGACATAGAGGTTCGTCCATTTCAGCTCGTGGAACTCGTTCTGCCAACTGAGGCCGCCGAGGAAGTTCAGGCCGACGTCGTTCTCGGTCGAGCGCACGTCGTAATCGGTCTGAACGACCAGCTGGTTCACGTCCAGGCGGCCTTCCTGCTGGATGCCCTGGCGCGTGCGCCAGTCGTTGTCGTAGCTGGCCACGAACACCGCGCCCAGGTCGCCGCCGCCGAGCAGCCATGACCGGCCGCCCGACAGTTCGACGCCGAAGTTCGGCTGGATGTAGTCCTGCGTCTGCAGCAGGTTCAGCGGGGCGTTGACGAAGTCGCGGCCGATCGCCTGAAGCTGGGCCTGGGTGAAGTTCGGGCCGGCGGCAACTCGGTTCCCCGTGGCGATCGCATCGCCCAGCAGCCCCGGCACGTCGCGCGTGCCGTCGTCGAAGCCGGTGAAGTCGGTGCGCGATCCGTAATAGATCAGGCCCTCTTGACCGGTCGTCTCCAGATTGCCGCCGACCGAAACCTGGAAATTCAGGAACGGTTCGCGCGGGGCGCCGACGGTGCGCAGGTCGATGACCCCGCCGCCGAACTCGCCCGGATAGTTGGCCGAATAGGTCTTCTGGACGGTCACGCCCTGCAGCACCGAGGCGGGGAACAGGTCCAGCGGAACGACGCGCTGCAGCGGCTCGGGCGAGGGCAGCGGCGAGCCGTTCAGCAGGGCCGAGGAATAGCGCTCGCCGAGACCGCGCACGTAGACGAAGCGGCCCTCGACGATCGACAGGCCGGTGACGCGGGTCAGGGCCTGGGCGGCGTTGTCGTCGCCGGTCCGTTCCAGGTCTTCCTCGGTCAGGAAGGCGGCGACCTCGGAGGTCTCGCGCAGGGGCTCGGGAATGAAGCGGCCCAGAACGACGATCTCGTCGACCTGGGTCTCCTCCGGATCCTGAGCGTCGGGATCTTGCGATTCCGCCGGGATCGGATCCTGCGGCGGGGTTTGGGCGAACGCCAGGCCAGGCGCCGTCAGGGCGGTGCCGGCGAGCAGCAGCCCGCTGAGAGTCTTGGTAAGCGTCTTCATGATCGGCGCCTTGGTCCTATGGTTTCGACACGGAACGACGTGAGGGACGGCAGCATTCGCGGCCGCCCCTCAGGGCGCATCATCAGCAGGTGGAGCCGGTGGCGATGCCGCAGGTCCAGCCGTTGTACCAGGTGTCGGCGGCGTCGCGGACGGCGCCGATGTAGGTGGTGTTCACGAAGAACGGATCCAGGCCGGCGACGGCGGTGGTCGGACGGGCCGTCTCGTTCGCGCCGTTGATCACGCCGTTCAGCGTGGACGTGCCCGAAGCGTTGTTGGCGCCGGTGGCGAAGATGCCCGACGTGGCCGCGTCCTGGTTGGCGTCCGCGCGGTACAGCGTGCCGCAGGTCAGGAACACCGAGTTGAACGTGGGCCCGTTGGTGACGGTCGCCGCGTCGTCGATGTCGAAGCAGGTGCCGGTGCCGGCCTTGGTCACCACCGAGTTGTAGAGGCGCAGGGCGTTGCCGGTGTTCAGCACGATGGCGTCGCCGCCGCCGTTGTCCGTCCTGCCGATCAGGGTCAGGTTCGAGATGACCGGGCGGGTGAACAGCGTGGCGCTGGAGCTGCCGGCGGCCGAGAACTCGAAGCCCCGGTCGCCGCGCGCGGCAGCCTGGCGGATGATCATGAACTGGACGGCGCCGCGATAGCCGGTGTCGGTGTCGAAGCTGTCGTCGTCGTTGCCCGTCAGGACCACGTACTTCATGTTCACCGTGCCGCCGAAGGGCTCGATGCCGTCGTCCGACGAGTTGTGGACCTGGATGTACTCCATGACCGTGCCGTTGCCCACGCCGGCGACGGTGATGCCGTTCAGCTCATTGCCCGGCAGGATCTGGAAGCCGGAGTGCATCAGGCGGAAGTAGCGCAGACGGCCCGTGTTGTCGGCCACGGTGTTGCCGCCGTAGAAGGCGTTCGTGCCCTCGACCTGAGCCTCGCAGGCCACGTTCGGCGCGGTGACGCCGGCCGGGCAGGCCGCGATCGGCGCGCGGCCCAGCAGGACCAGACCGCCCCACTGGCCGATCGAATCGGCGTTGGTCGTGCCTTCGATCGACTGGCGGCTGGTGAAGATGACGGGGCTGGTGGCGGTGCCTTCCGCGAAGATCTGCGAGCCGCGGTTGACCACGATGTAGTCCAGGCCGCCCGAGCCGAAGACCCGCACGCCCGGCGCGACGGTCAGGATGCCCTGCTGCGAGCCGGCCAGCGGAGCGGCCGGGTTCGGGCCGCGGTCCGAGCCGACGTCCACGCGGCCCGAGACCGAGTAGATCACGCCCGTGACGTTATCCAGCGACAGGCCGCCGACGATCAGGTTCGGCAGCTGGCAGTTGCGCAGCACCGCGCCGCCCGCGGCGGTGACGGTGCCGACGTTGGTGGTGCCGGTCGGGCAGGTGGCCGGGGTCGTGCCGCCGCCCGTGCCGCCGCCGCCGCCCGTGCCGCCGCCGCCGCCCGTGCCGCCGCCGGTGCCGCCGCCGAAGTTGCCTTCGCCCGGGGACGCGACTTCCGCGGAGCCGCAGGCGGCCAGGGCCAGGGTGGCCGCGCCGGCCATCAGGATCTTGGTGAAACGCATCTTGGGTAACCCCTCGGAATGAATGGACGGGTCACCCGCGCACCGGTTCGGCCCAGCAACCCCGGGAGGGTCGCTTAGTCACGCTTTGCGATGTTGGCGTGACGCTTATGTGATCTTCTACGAAGACTGATCCGAGTCCTGATGAATGGTCACAAGCTTCGAGCTGAATACTTTATGAATAAGATATGGAGATTATATCGCGTTCGGATGAATCGTCGTGATCCGGCGATGTGTGTGCGGCGTGGCTTTCGGCGGAAGTGTGAACGAAATCAAGGTTTCCCGTGCCCCCCTCGCGCCATGCGGCCGGTGCCTGTCGTCCAGGAAGGCGAATTCTCGAACGGAGGGCGACGCTGACACGTCGCGTCGATTGCGCCCTGTGGCCGCCGCGTCACGCCCGCGGCCGGACCGGCCTCGGGCGCCCGCGGCCACATTTGGTTACCGACGGGCGAAACGTGCTGGACCCCGCCGCGCCGTCGTGAAACCAAGGGCGGGAAGCGGATCGTGCGCGGGGGCGCCGGACCGCAGGGGGAAACACCGCCATGACCGACACGCCCAGCCAGACGCCGCCCGCGACCAAGGGCACGGGCCTGGCCTTCGCCTATGTGACGACGCTCTTCTTCGCCTGGGGTTTCGTGACTTCCCTGATCGGCCCGCTGATTGCGGCCGTCCGGCGCGTGTTCGAGCTCAGCTACACCGAGGCGACCCTGACCACCTTCGCCTGGTTCATCGCCTATGGCATCGCCTCGATCCCGGCGGCGGCGCTTCTGGGCCGTCTGGGCTACAGTCGGGCCATCATCGTGGCCTTGGTGACCATGGTGGCGGGCTGTCTGATCGTGCCTATCGCGACCCTGGCCGACTTCTATCCGGGCGTGTTGATCGCCCTGTTCGTCATAGCCTCGGGCGTGACCCTGCTTCAGGTCGGAGCCAACCCGCTGGTGGCGGCGCTCGGCTCGGCCAAGAGCTCTCACGCGCGCCTCAACTTCTCGCAGTTCTTCAACTCGCTGGGCACCACCCTGGGGCCGCTGATCGCCGCGCCGATCCTGCTGACCGGGGGCGTCTTCGCCGCCGATGCCGTGATCACGGATCCGGCCAGCCGTGCCGAGAGCCTGCGCAGCATCGACCTGGCTTTTCTGGCCGTGGGTCTGTTTTTCGCGGTCGTGGCCGGCTTCATCTTCTCGGCGCGCAAGACGATCACCGCGGCCGCCCCCGTGCCGACCTCCGAGGACCGGATGTCGCCGCTGGTCGCTCTGAAGTCGCCGTGGGCGGTGTTCGGCGCCTTGGCCATCTTCGTCTACGTCGGGTCGGAGGTCACGATCGGCGACCTTTTGACCAATTTCCTGCACAGCCCGGAGATCCTGAACATTCCCCTGGCCGCGGCCGGAAGCATGGTGGCCTATTACTGGGGCGGGGCCATGGTCGGACGTCTGGTGGGCGGCCTGCTGATGCTGACCAGGATTCCCGCCGCGACCATCCTGATCATGAACACCGCGGTCGCCGTCGCCCTGTGCCTGATCGTGACCCAAACCAGCGGCGTCACGGCCGCCTATGCCGCCATCGCCATCGGCTTCTTCAACTCGATCATGTTCCCGACCATCTTCACCCTGACGCTGGAGCGATCGACCGCTCCGGTGCCCGCCACGTCGGGCCTGCTGGTGTTCGGCATCATCGGCGGGGCGATTCTACCGCTGATCGCGGGCCAGATCGCCGACAATTCCGTGACGTTGAACCCGGTCTTCTTCGTGCCCCTGGTCGGGTACCTGCTGCTGGTGGTCTTCGCCTTCGCCGCGTCGCGGGCCCGAACTCACGGACTGGCTGGAACGGGAACCCCGGCCGGCCACTGATCCGGAGGGTCTTCCCCGCATCCGGCGATCGGGGCAGGGTGGATCCATGCGCATCGATCTGACCCTACGGGGCCTCGGCGGCCTCTTCGCCGGCCTCGCCCTGTGGCTGATCGCCTGCCCCGTCGCGGCCGCCGTCACCGTGACTTTCTACGGCCATGAAGGGGCCCAGGTCCGCGGCGGGTGGCTTTACTTCCCGCACGCCTATCTGCGCCTGCACGGCACGCTGGACACGGGCGAGGCCGTCGATCGCGCCGTCGGCTTCACCGCCCGCAGCCCAGGCCCGCAGCTGCTGCTGTTTTCCGGCCCCGGCATCCTGAAGGAGCCCGAGCCCGCCTATCTGGCCGAGGGCATCGCCTATCTCAGCGTCGAAATCTCGGACGAGGCGTTCCACCAGATCACGGGCCGCATCGACTGGTGGGGCACGCCGGAGGGATCGCGATACAATCTGAACAAGCGCAACTGCATCGCCTTCGTCGCCGACGTGGCCCAGCGCCTGGGGCTGCGCACGCCCTCGCACGAGACGCTCAGCCCCAACGGCTTCCTCAAGGAGATGGTGGCGATGAACCCGGCGGGCAGCGTCCCTGGCCTGTTGCCGGCGCCCACGACGCCTGGGATTCCCGCGATCTAGAGCCGCCCACGCGCCCGGGCCGCTTCCTCCACGGCGCCGACGATGTGGTACAGGCTGCTGGCCGGCGCGGCCTCCTCGATGATCGCCCGGTCCGGCCCCATCCGGTCGCGCCAGGCCCCTGGCGGCGGGCCTTTCAGGAACAGCTCCAGCGCTTTCGCCGCCCCTTCCATCCGATCCAGCGCCATGGCGCGACTCGATGGGTCTGTCGCCCGCATCGCGGCCTGCGCCCACGCCTTGACCCGCTCGCCCTGGGCCCACAGCCGGGCATGAAACCGACGGGGACGCAGCGCGCCGTCCAGTTCGCCGACGGTCACGCCGGTGGCGGCATCAAGCCCGTGCGCTTCACCCAGCGCGATCAGGCGCTCGCCGGTCTGTATCGAGGCCTTCCGTCCTCGCGCCATGCCCCATCGGACAAACAGCCAGCCCCACTCGAACTGATGGCCGGGTTCGACGACCTCGCGCTCACCGGCGAGCCTGTTCCAGTCGCCGTCATAGAACTCGTGCACCGCGCCGGTCTCCGGATCGACGAACCGGCTCAGCGCCAGCTCCGCCAGTCCGTCGGCGAAGGCGTCCCAATCCACGCCGTCCGGCCGCCCCTCGACCTCGCCCCAGGCCAGCCCGGCCTCGAACAGATGCATGTGCGGATTGGCCTTCAGCGGCAAGGTCCGCGGCACGGCCTCCTCGAACCCGCCGTTCGGGTGGGCATGGGCCAGAAGTCCTTCGCGCATCCGACGCGCCGTCGCCGCGATCTCCGCCGGATCGTCGGCGAAGGGCAGGGCGTGCGCCAGACAGAACAGGACGAAAGCCTGGTCATACAGGTCGATGGGCTCGTCGATAGGACGTCCCGCGTCGTCGATGCGCGCATGCGCCAGGCCGTCGTCACGAAGGAATCGGGGCAGGGTCGCGAGACCATGTCGGACCGGCGCCTTCGCGTCTCCTTTCCAACCCAGCAGCGGCGCCCGGGCGAAACTGTAGATCTGACGGCCCAGAACCCGCGCCCTACGCGGACCTCGAACGGGCCTCGTCTCCGCATCGATCCGCTCGAAGAATCCGCCGTCGACGTCGATCCCGACGTCGGCCCAGAGCGGATAGGCGAAACGCAGCAGCCAGTCGTGAAGGCGCTCCGATGGAAGCGAGGGTTCGGAGCTCAAGCGGGCCTCTCGGGACGCAAACTGGACGACCATTGAAGCAGCGCGCCTCAGGCCGCGCAACGCGGCCGTCTTCGTGGCTCGTTTACCATGTCGGGTCACCATCTGGCTGGGGTCGACAGTCAGGCCCGCGGAACGCCCATGGACCTTAACGGCAAGCGCATCCTCGTAACCGGCGCCGACGGCTTCATCGGCTCGCATCTGGTCGAGCGGCTGGTGGCCGACGGTCATCGCGTGCGGGCGATGACGCAATACAACAGCCTCGGCACGCGCGGCTGGCTGGATCGGGCCGCGCCCGGCGCTCTGCATGGGGTGGAGTTCGTCGCCGGCGACGTGCGCGATCCGCATGGCACGCGCGACGCCATGCGGGATTGCGAGGTCGTGCTGCACCTCGCCGCCCTGATCGCCATTCCCTACAGTTATTCCTCGCCAGACGCCTACGTCGACACCAACGTGCGCGGCACCCTGAACGTCGTGCAGGCGGCCCGCGAGTTGGGAACCGAGCGCGTGCTGGTGACCTCGACGAGCGAGGTCTACGGCACCGCCCGCTTCGTGCCGATGACCGAGGATCATCCGCTTCAGGGACAGTCGCCCTATTCGGCGACCAAGATCGGAGCGGACCAGATCGCGCTCAGCTTCCACGCCGCCTTCGGCACGCCGGTGACGGTGATCCGGCCCTTCAACGTCTATGGCCCGCGCCAGTCGGCCCGCGCCGTGATCCCCACCGTCATCACCCAGATCGCGGCGGGGGCCGACCGCATCCGGCTGGGCGCCCTGCATCCGACCCGCGACTTCACCTTCGTGCATGACACCGCCGCCGCCTTTCCGGCGCTGGCTGCCTGCGACGCGGCGGTAGGGCAGGTGGTCAACGTCGGCTCGGAGTTCGAGATCTCCATCAGCGACCTGGCCGCCCTGATCGCCGAGGTCATGGGGCGGAAGGTGGAGATCGAGGCCGACGACGCCCGCCTGCGTCCCGCCTTGTCGGAGGTCGAGCGTCTGTTCAGCGATTCCTCGAAGATGCGCGCCCTGACCGGCTGGGCGCCCGTGAACGGCGGCCGCGACGGCTTCGCCCGCGGGCTGGAAAAGACGATCGCCTGGTTCCGTGACCCGGCCAACCTGGCCGCCTACCGGCCCGGGGAATACGTGCTGTGACCGATCTGGCCGACCGTCTGATCGCCTCGATCCGCGACGTCGCCGGCCCTGGCGATCTGCCGCTGCACGCCCCGGAGTTCCGCGGGAACGAGGCGGCCTATGTCCGCGACTGCGTCACCTCCGGTTGGGTCTCGTCGGTGGGCGCCTACGTGGACAGGTTCGAGCGCATGCTGGAGGACGTCACCGGCATTCCCCACGCCGTGGCCGTCAGCAACGGCACCTCGGCCCTCCATATGGCGTATCTGCTGGCGGACGTCCGTCCGGGAGACGAGGTGCTGTGCCCCGCCTTGACCTTCGTCGCCACCGCCAACGCCGTCAGCCATGCCGGCGCGACGCCGCACTTCGTCGATGCGGATCCCGTCACTCTCGCGATCGACCCTGCGGCGCTCGAAGCCCATCTGACCGAGGTCGCGGAGCTGCGCGACGGCGTCTGCGTCAACCGCGCGACCGGCGCCGTGATCCGCGCCTTGGCCGTGACTCATGTGTTCGGCTTCCCGGCCGACATGACGGGCCTCCTGGCCGTCGCCCGACGCTGGAACCTGCCCGTCGTCGAGGACGCGGCCGAGGCGCTGGGCTCGTTCCGCGACGGCGTCCACGTCGGCGGCGAGGGTCTGGTCGGCACGCTCAGCTTCAACGGCAACAAGATCGTCACCACGGGCGGCGGCGGGGCCATCCTGACCTGCGATCCTGAACGGGCCGCCCGCGCGAAGCATCTCACCACCACGGCGCGACGCGGTTCCGGCTGGGTCTATGACCATGACGAGGTAGGATGGAATTACCGCCTGCCGAATCTCAACGCGGCGCTGGGCGTCGCCCAGCTGGAGAGGTTGGACGACATGCTGGCCCGCAAGCGGACGTTGGCCGATCGCTACGCCGAAGCCCTTGCGGCGATCGAGGGCGTGAGTCCGCTCCTGTCGCCGACCGGGACGCGACCCAACAACTGGTTGAACGGCCTGATCCTCGACCGCCCCGACTGCGCTGTGCGCGACGACCTTCTTGCCGCGCTCAACGCCGCCGGCATTCAGGCCCGGCCGATCTGGACCTTGATGCAGCGGTTGCCGATGTACGCCGGCTGCCCCCGCGCGCCGCTGCCCGTCGCGGAAAGGCTCGAAGCGACGGTCATCAACCTGCCCTCCAGCGCGGCGCTGGCGGATTGACCTCAGCGCTTCAGAGGACGCGCCGGGTTGCCGACCACGGTCTCGCCGGGGCCGACGTCGCGCGTCACCACAGCCCCCATGCCGATCACCGCGCCCGCCCCGATGCGTCGCGGTCGCCCCGGCTCGCCCTGTTTGATCACCGCGGCGGCGCCGACGTAGGCGCCGTCGCCGATCTCCACATTGCCGTTCACGATCGCCCCAGGGGCCAAGGTCACGAAGTCGCCGATCGTGCAGTCATGCATGACGCAGGCGTGCGGGTTGGCCAGGAAGTGGCGGCCGATGCGGACGTCGTCTGTGATGACCACGCCGTCGCACAGGATGGCGCCCTCGCCGATCGCGCTACGTCCCCGACGGCGAGCGGTGTCGGCCATGACGCTGCCGAAGCGACGGCTCGCTGCCTCTCCCTCGACGATGCGCCGCCGCACCCCGGGATCGCCGACGGCGACCACCAGGGCCTGATCGTCCTCGATCTCAGTCAGGGCGCGCGTGGGAAAGCCCGCCACGAATGCGGCGTCCGCAGGGTCCTTCGGCACGAAGACGACGGCGTCTCTCACGTCGCCAAGCCGGTCGCGGACCTGCTCCGCGGCCAGAACCGCCACCTCTCGGCCCAGTCCGCCGGTTCCCAGGATGGCGATGCGCATGTCCGGCCCTCCCGGCGGCCGTGGGGCGAATCGGCCGCCTCGGCTAGGCTGGCCCACGACGCTCGACGCGTCGAGGAGGGATTGGGGTGACCGCGCGCCGTCTCCGCCTGCTGACCACCGGCCGCGCCGACTGGAACATCCTGGCGCCGCTGGCGCACGTTCTGCACGCCGACCTGGACTTCGACCTTGGCCTTATCGTCACGGGCGGCCATCTGGACGTTGATCAGGGAATGACCGTGCGGGCCATCGAGGCCACCGGCCTGACCATCGCGGCTCGCTTGTCGTGGGGGGAGGGGACGCCCGCCAGTCGCGCCGCCCGCGTTCTCGACGGCGTGGCGGCCGTCCTGACGGGTGATCCGCCGGACATGTTGATCCTGCTCGGCGACCGGTTCGAGACCCTTGCCGCGGCGCAGGGGGCGACTCTCGTCGGCGTGCCGATCGTCCACCTGTCCGGCGGCGACGTCACCGCAGGGGCCATGGACGACGCCTTCCGCCACGCCATCAGCAAGCTGGCGCATCTCCACTTCGCCTTTCATGAGCCGGCCGCGGGTCGCCTGCGCCAGATGGGCGAAGCGCCCGACCGCGTGCACGTCGTCGGCAATCCGGCGTTGGACGATCTGGTGGGGTCGGCCCGCATGCCGGACGCGGAGCTTGAGCGCCGCTTGGGCGCCCCGCTGGGCGAGCGGAACCTGCTCCTCACCTTCCATCCCGTCACCCTTCAGCCCGATCACGGCCGGGCCGAACTGGAGGCGTTGTTGGGGGCCCTGGGTCGGCTCGACGACAGCTGGACCCTCTGGATCACCGCCCCGAACATCGACCCCGGAGGTCCGGACTTCGACGCCCGTCTGCGCGCCTGGTCCGCCGTCCGGCCCGGCGCACATTTCCGCGAGGCTCTCGGCCGGGCCTATGCCCCGCTCGCGGCCCGCTGCGCGGCGGTGATCGGCAACTCCTCCTCCGGTCTGGCCGAGGTTCCGACCCTGGGCGTGCCCACCATCGACGTCGGAGACCGACAGCGGGGCCGTCTCGCGGGCCCCAGCGTCATTCATGCGGTCGCCGACGTCGATGCGATCCTCGCCGCCTTGGATCGCGCCCTCTCGTCCGGTCCCGGCGCGGCGTCCAACCCCTATGGCGACGGTCGGTCCGTCCCGCGCATCGTCTCGATCCTGAAGTCCGCGCCGCCGCGCGAACGCCTCCTGCTAAAGCCGTTCGTCGATTGGGAGGCCGGGCATGGCTGACCGCGTCTTCATCGTCGCCGAAGCGGGCGTGAATCACGACGGCTCCATCGACGACGCCCTGACGATGATCGACGTGGCCGCCGACGCGGGAGCGGACGCGGTCAAGTTCCAGACCTTCCGCGCCGACGCCCTGGTCACCCGCCGCGCCGCCAAGGCCGCCTACCAGGTCGCCAACACCGGTCATGACGGCGGCCAGGCCGACATGCTTCGCCGGCTGGAACTGTCCGTCGAAGCGCACCACCTCATCGCCGACCGCTGCCGCGCCCGCGGGATCGCCTTCATGTCCACCGCCTTCGACATGAAGGGGCTGGCCCTGCTGGATCGGATGGGAGCGCCCGCGATCAAGATTCCGTCCGGCGACCTGACCTGGGGGCCCATGCTGCTGGCCGCGGCGCGGACCGGCCGGCCGCTGTTCGTGTCCACCGGCATGGCCGACCTCGACGAGGTGCGCCAGGCGCTGGGGGTGATCGCCTTCGCCCTCACCCGCCCGGGCGAGCCGTCCGGCCTGAGAGACTGCGAAGCGGCCTTCGCCTCGGCCGAGGGGCGCGCGGCGGTGGTCGAGCGCGTCACCGTGCTGCAGTGCACGACCCAGTATCCGGCGCCGGCCTCCGCCGCCAACCTGCGCGCCATGACGACCATGGCTGCCGAGTTCGGCGTGCCCGTCGGCTACTCGGACCACACCCTGGGCATCGCCGTCGCCACCGCCGCCGTGGCTTTGGGCGCGCGGGTCGTCGAGAAGCACTTCACCCTGGGCCGCGACCGCCCGGGGCCCGACCACGCCGCGTCCCTCGAGCCGGATGAGCTTGCGGCCCTGGTCAAGGCGATCCGCGACGTGGAAGCGGCGCTGGGCGACGGGATCAAGACGCCGTCGGCGGCCGAACTGCCCAATCGCCCGATCGCGCGTCGGTCGCTGGTCGCGGCCCGACCCGTGGCGGCCGGGGAGATCTGGTCGGAAGTCGCGGTCACGGCCAAGCGTCCTGCCGACGGCCTGTCGCCCATGCGGTGGTGGGACGTGGCGGGCGCCGCCGCGCGCCGGGCCTATGGGATCGACGACGCCCTGGATGCGGAGGAAGCGTCATGAAGCACTGGGAGCGCGCCCTGATCGCGCCGGACGCCACCTTGCGCGACGCTTTGCGCAACATCGACGCCACGGGCGCCGGCATCGCCCTTGTGGTCGATCCCGATCGACGTCTGGTCGGCACCCTGTCGGACGGCGACATCCGTCGAGCGCTGATCCGGGGCGAGAACCTGGACGGCCCATGCGGCGCCTTCGCCAACGTCTCGCCCGCGACTGCTCCGGCCGAGATGGACCCGGCGTCGCGCCTGGGCCTTCTGCGCTCCCGCAAGCTGCGTCAGCTGCCGTTGGTCGACGACCAGGGACGCGTGGTGGGTCTCTCGACGGTCTCCGACTTCCTCGAAATGCCGGAACGGACGGAGGCGGTGGTCATCATGGCCGGGGGCCGCGGAACCCGTCTGGCCGAACTGACCGCGAACACGCCCAAGCCGATGCTGAAAGTCGGCCCTCGCCCCATGTTGGACACGGTCGTGGACGCCTTCGCCGCCCAGGGCTTCCGACGCATATTCCTGTCGATCAACTATCGCGGCGAGCAGATCGAGGCGCATTTCGGCGACGGGGCCGAGCGCGGGCTGCACATCCGTTACCTGCGCGAGGACAGCCCCCGCGGCACCTGCGGCGCGCTTAGCCTCTTGCCCGCAGACGTGACGGGCGATGTGCTGGTCACGAACGGCGACGTCCTGACCAAGATGGACTACGGCCGGGTGGCCGACGATCACGCCGTGGCCGGGGCGGCCGCGACGGTGGTGGTGCGCGACTATGAGATGCAGGTGCCGTTCGGCGTGATCAACGCCGATCAGGGTCGGGTTCTGGGCATTGAGGAGAAGCCCAGCCAGGTCTACCGCATCAACGCCGGGGTCTATGTTTTGTCCCCGTCCGCGCGGGGGTTGGTTCCGTCCCAGGGATCTTTCGACATGCCTCAGCTCCTTCAGGCCCTGATCGATGCGGGGCGATCGGTGCGGGCCCACCGCGCGGAGGGCTATTGGGTCGATGTGGGAAGAATGGCGGATTTCGCTCGGGCCAACGAGGACTATGGCGCCGTGTTCGAGGACGGTTGACCGTCACTGGACACGCCTGAACTCCGAACGAGCAAAAGCCGGCGGACCGAAATCCGCCGGCTCAAACTCTCATGGCGTCGCGGCCGGAGGCCGCGATGCGCTCGGACTTAGTTGCTGTCCGAGTCGTCGTCGGTGGCGACGACGATGGCGGTGACCAGCACGGCGCCGCCGATCAGCAGCACGGCGAGCGGGATGCCGGCGAACTCGTTGGAGGTTTCGGCGGAGGCGCCGACGCGGTCACCCACGCGGGCGACGGCGGTGTTGGAACCGGCGGCGGCGGCTTGGCCGGCGACCAGCAGCAGACCGACCGAAACGGCGGCGATCGTCTTACGCATCAGAATCCCCTTCAGGTTATGAGGTTGACGCGGTTGTCCCCGCGCTTTCCCGAAATGGTTCTAAGCCTACCGCGTCACCGATTGCAAGCGAAAAAGCCTCACGTCGCCAGCCCTACGGACGAATCTGTGGCCCACCGAACGCGGTTTCACCGTGAACGGAAGGTTGCGTCAGCGCGGATCTATACGTCCTGCACGCGCGCGGGCATCGGCGATTTCGGCCGCGACCGCCTCCAGTTGACGCGCGCGGACCTCGGCTGAGGGATTTCCCCACTGGGCCCAACGCACGCGCCAGTTGGCCGCGCCGAACCGTCTCCAGAACGGGGCCGCGACGTCCACGTCGAAGCCCGCGCGCGCCATCAGATACAGGCCCCAGCGGTCCGCGTCGCGCTCGGCGGCCGCCAGACTGGACGGCGCGACGGCCAGATTGCCGAACACCCGGCGGGCCGGCGCCTCGCGATCGAACCGCTCCCGATGCTTCAGGATGTTGTGGGCCAGCTCGTGCGCAAGGATCAGCGCCAGCTCGTCGTCGTTGGCGGCGAAGCCGGCCAGCGCCGTGGAAATGAAGACGCCGGTCCCGTTCGCTCGGGCGTTCAGCTCGTCCGACACGTCAAGCTGGACCGAATGGGGACAGGCGGGGTCGGCGGTCAGCGGCACGGTCCGCACGGCGCCGCCGCGACTGATTTCCAGCACCACGGGACCGTCTTCGGCCAGGGCGGCGTCCATCACGGCGAGGTTCCTCGCCACGCCGTCCCAGCTCTCGGCGGCGTCGATCGCGCCGACGGAAAGCGCCGTTCCGTTCACGGACAGGATCACGTCGCCGACTTCCAGCCCGGCGCGCGCCGCGGGACCGTCGGGGACGACGGCCAGAACGGCCGGCAGGTCGCCCTTCAGATCGCCCGTCGCGGCCACGACCGGCCGCATCTCGGCGCCGTACTGGTTCGCGGCATGCAGGCTCCATCCCGAACTGCGGCCCGGCGCCGCGCACAGGTCGACGTTGGCGGTGACCAGTCTGTGGAAGACCGTCGCCACGCGCGCGTCCAGCGCCTGGAGCGCGGCATAGCGGGCGGCGGGGCCATGGGCTTCGGCCGAGGCGGCGTGGGGGAGGTTAAGCCCGTCTCCGCCGCCGCCGCACCCGGCGACCAGGGCCGCTGCGAGGCAGAAGGTCAGGGCGTGTCGACGCGCCAAGGCGTCAGAACACCTGGAAGATGGCCAGCGCAGGCAGGGCCTGGACCGCATCCCGCACCAGGGCGTTCGTGCGGCTGATGTCCACAACGACGACGTCGTCGCCCAGGATGACCGGATCCTCGGCCTGGCCGTTGCGGATGGCGGCCAGGTCGAACACGGCGACCATGCGCTGGCCTCCGACCTCTCGGAAGACGGCGACGCTGCGCACGTTTGCGTCGCGGGAGGGGCCCTTCGCCATGGCCACGGCCTGCATCAGGGTGGTGCGGCCGCGCATCTCATAGACGCCCGGCTGGGTCACGGCGCCGTCGATGGTGACCTTCTGGCTTGCGGCCTCCTTCACCGTCACGGTGACCTGCGGATTGCGCAGGTAGCGCTCGCCCAGACGGCGGGCGATGTCGTTCGACAGCTCGTTCGGCGTCAGGCCCGCGCCCTGGACCGATCCGATCATGGGCAGCTGGAGGTTGCCCGATGCGTCGACGCGGATTTCGTCGAACGACAGGTCCGGCACTTGGAAAACGGAGATCGTCAGAAGGTCGGTCGCACCGATGCGATAGTCGCCGCTGGCTTCGCTCCGCGCCGACTGCATCAGCATCACGGGATCTATCGGCGCGGCGGCCGTGACCAGGCTGGCGTCCCGCGTCGCGCCGGCGCCGCACGCAGCGACCAGAAAAGCGGCGCAGGCGATCAAAAAGGCGCGCATGTCCAGGTTACCTTCCACGTTGCGGGCATCAGACGCCTTACGCACGCCGACGATGCCGCGTCTGGCCCTAACAGGGCCGCCGACGGCCGTCCAGAGCGGCTTCAGACACCATAGAATTGTCTATACCAATCGACGAAGCGGCCGACCCCGTCGTCGATCGAGGTTTTCGGATCATAGCTCAGAAGAGCCCGCGTGCGGGCGACGTCCGCCTCGGTTCGAACCATCTCGCCGGGCTGTACGGGCAGGGCGTTGATCGCCGCCTTGCGTCCCAGCTTGCGCTCCAGAACTTCCAGATATCGCGCCAGGGGCTCGCGCCGGCCGGCCCCCAGATTCAGGATGCGCCAGGGCGCCACGCCGCTGGTCGCGGGATCCGGATTGGCTGGATCCCAGTCGGGATCGGGCGTGGGGGGGAGGTCCAGAGCCGCCAGGACGCCGTCGACGACGTCGTCGATGTAGGTGAAATCCCGCTCCATCGCCCCGTCGCCGTACAGGTCGATCGGCGTCCCCTCCAGGATCGCCCGGGTGAACTTGAACAGGGCCATGTCGGGCCGCCCCCAGGGCCCGTAGACCGTGAAGAACCGCAACCCCGTGCACGGCAGGCCGTGCACATAGGCGAAGGCGTGCGCCATGGCCTCGTTCGCCAGCTTGGTCGCCGAATAGAGGTTCAACGGGTGCGAAACGGGCTGTTCGACCGAATAGGGAAGGGCCGCGTTCGCGCCGAACACGGAACTGGTCGAGGCATAGACCAGATGCTCGACCCCCACGGCCCGGCAGCCCTGAAGGACGCTGAGGAAGCCCACCACGTTGGAGTCCACGTAGGTCTCAGGGCTTTCGACGCTGTAGCGGATGCCGGCCTGCGCCCCGACGTGGACGACCCGAACAGGGCGATGGCGCTCGAACAGCCCCGCCACGGCCGCGCGGTCCGCCAGGTCCATGACGTGGTCGACGTAGCCCCCATGCTCCATCAGAAGCGCACGCCGGGCCTCCTTCAGTCTGGGGTCGTAATAGGGATTCAGGTCGTCCAGCCCGATGACGCGCCGGCCTTGCGAAAGCAGCCGCCGGGCCGTGTGGAAGCCGATGAAGCCGGCCGAGCCGGTGACCAGGACGGGTCGGTCGTCGCTCATGCCGGCCGTCTTGACCGACGTCGCGCGGTCTCCTGCGGATCTCCGCCGCCCATTTCCAGGATCGCGGCCAGCACGGCGAGGACCGCCATCACGGTCACGGTTCTCAGCGGGAACTCGACGGCGCTGTGCATCAGGATCATCAGTATGCCCACGGACGCCGCGCGCGCCATGTCCGCCGTCGATCCTGCCGGCGCGCGCCACGCCGCCCAGGCGCGCCGTCCGAACCAGATCAGGAAGGCGATCAGCACACCGACGCTCAGCCATCCCCCCTCGAGCCAGGTTTCGAGGTATTCGTTGTGCGCCCGGTTGAAGGAGGTTGCGTCCAGTTCTTCCAGCGTCTCGACCGAGCGATAGACCCGTTCGAACGATCCGAAGCCGGCCCCCGTGGGCAGATAGGCCTGGGCGGCCTCGGCCACGGTGGGCCAGCGCTCGAATCGCGCTTCTGGCGGGGCGGAGGAATCGAACCGGTCCAGGATCGGCCCCAGCCCCAGGGTGGCGACCAGCAAAAGGGCCGCCCCGGCGACCCCTGCCAGGCCCAGGGCCGCGGGTCCCAGGCGGGCCTTGCCGGCGGCCGTCCAGATGATCATGGCCGAGAACGCCAATGCGGGTCCCAGCAGGCCGACGCCGGCGCGCGATCGCGTCGCCGCCACCGTCACGACGGCCACCGCGACGACGGCCAGCCCGATCCAGAAGGCCGTTCGCCCCTCGGACCCTCGACGGGCGCCCGTGCCGACCATGGCGGCGGCCAGCGGCAGGGCGATCAGGCATAGGGTCGCAAGATGGTTTCTGTTGGCGAAAAGACCGCTGACCGATCCGCGGTCGGTGGTCGGCCAGGGATGAAAGGGGTCGCCGGTCATGGCTTGGGCCAGACCCAGCAATAAACTGATCGCCAGCGCCACGAAGATCAGGTGCACATATCCGCGGTGCGCCGACGGGCCCGTCATCAGGACGCCCAAGAACACGGCCGCCGCGGGGATCAACGCGAGGAATGACCGCCAGGTCGTGTCGGGGGCCACCGACGTCGGGGCCCATCCGGGCGACAGGCCGGCGATCTCCAACGCCAGAACGCCGCCTTCGCGCCCCGGCAGTGCGCCCCAGATTCCGGGCGGCAGGGGAATCAGCTGAATCAGAGGGATCGCCGCCGCGGCCGCGAGAATGCCGATCGCGAACCTGTGCGTGGTCCAGACCGTGCGGTCCCAGGCGCGAAGCAAGGCGAGACCCAGCACGGGCAGGGCGGCCAACTCGACCAGCGTCAGTCGCAGCGCGTGCTTCTGGCTGGCTCCGCCGATCAAAAAGCAAATGGCCAGCAGGGCGAAAGCCGCGATGGCGACTCTGTCCCACTGGCCATTCTGTCTCAACCAGGCGCGCAAGAAGCCCTGTGCCTCCAGGCGCCGGAATGCGTCAGTTGCTGTCCGAGTCGTCGTCGGTGGCGACGACGATGGCGGTGACCAGCACGGCGCCGCCGATCAGCAGCACGGCGAGCGGGATGCCGGCGAACTCGTTGGAGGTTTCGGCGGAGGCGCCGACGCGGTCACCCACGCGGGCGACGGCGGTGTTGGAGCCGGCGGCGGCGGCTTGGCCGGCGACGAGCAGGAGGCCGACAGTGACGGCGGCGACGGTCTTGCGCATGAGTATCCCCTCAGGTTTGAACCGGCGCCGCCTGAATGCGCGACGCTCGCCCGCCTCATACCTTCTCCTTCCCGCATTGCAAGAACAATCGGCCCGCACGGGCCGACTGCGTCATCGGCAACTGTCTCAGTTTCCTGTAGTTTTTGCCGAGAGCGGAACAAGCGCTAAGGTGTCGAACCAGGCCACGACGGCGCTGCGACGCGTGCCCCTGCGGGTTTTCAGCTCCAACCACTGGGTGGTGCAGTTCGCGGAGGGGACGGTGAATTCCGTTCGTCCGTCGGCCCAGTCCGACTGATCCTGCGCCGCGGTGGGCGACCAGGCCGCGATGACCGCGTTCGTCTCCAGGCAGCGAATTGACCATGAAAACCGCGGGTCGCGTCCCCCCGCCTCGAATCGGAAGCGCCCGGCCAGCCGGTAGGGGCCGGGATCCAGCAGCAGAACTTGGCTCGCGACGGTGCGCGTCGAAAATCCGTCGGTCTCCAGGAACAGGGCCTTGCCCTGGGATTCCGGACCGGCCGAAATCTCCGCCTGGACGCCGGGGCCGGCCTCCAGGATCCAGTTGAACGGCGTGGGTCCGGCCCGCCCTTCGAAGCCGCCGTCGTGCAGCGTCGCCGGGGGGGGGCGGCGCAGTCGGCGGCGGAGTTCGCGCAGCCCAGGCAGCCTGCCCTGGCGCAGCCACTCGCCGTAGACGGTCTGGAGTTCGCCGTCGTTGAGCGGCCCGTCAGTCCGCTGCAGGCCCAGAGCGAGGGTCGCCTGCACCTGAGCGGCCTGCGGTCCCGTCCGCAGCGATTCCAGATAGGCCGGCCGCCAGTTCGGCCAGGGCGCCAGCCGAGCGATCAGGTGCGGTGCGGCGCGGGGATCCTCGGCGACCGCGACCGTGAACAGTTGAAATATTCGGGGGTGCACGTCCTCGCGGCGCCGCGCCAGGGCGTCGGCATGGCCGAAGGCGCCGGCATAGTCTCCCTGCTCAAGTCGGCGCCGGATCAGCCAGGCGTGGGAAGGATCGTCCCGCAGGCTCCAGTTGCCGGCCAGGGTCAACAGCTCGTCGGCGGCGTCGGGATCGGTGCGCGCGACCGCCAAGCCCAGCACGCGCAGGGCCCGGACGTCGAAGGGGGCGGCGCGCAACGCCATGCCGGCCAGGTCGCGGGCCGCGTCCACGCGTCCCGCCACCATCTCGGCCTCCGCCGCCCGGCTCAACGCTTGTCCGGAAGACGGCGCCACGCGGATCGCGGTCTCCACCGGCGATCTCTGGACCAGCAGGCCCACGACCATCTGCCAGCCCAGCCAGATCAGCAGGACCGTCAGCACATGAGGCGCCCAGGCCCGCAGCCCGCCGCCGATCCGGCCGACCGCCCGAGGCTGCATCAGCCGGCCCCGCCCTTCGACCGCCGCGCGGGTCCGTCGCCGTACGCGTAGTCGTACGCGTAGTCGTAGCCGCCGTACTGGGTCGACTTGACGTTGAACTTGGTCATGACGAGGCCCAGAAGCCTCCCGCCGCCCATCGTCAAGCGACGCAGCGCGCCGCGCGCCTGGGCCCGGCGCGTGCCGCGGGACTCGAGCACGAAGACGCTGCCGGAACAGGCCGAGGCCAGGAGAGGCGCGTCGGCGAAGCCCAAAACAGGCGGCCCGTCGATCACGACGTGATCGAACGACTCCTGCATCTGACCCAGCAGGGTCCGAAGCCTGTCGCCGCCCCACAGCTCGGCGGGATTGGGCGGAAGGGGGCCGGAGGTGACGATCCCCAGGTTCGGCTCCCGCGTCGATTGGACCGCGTCGCCAAGGACCGCGGCGCCGGACAGCAGATTGCTCATGCCCACGGCGTTCTCCACGCCCACGATGCGGTGCATCGACGGGTTGCGCAGATCCCCGTCTATAAGGAGCACACGCTTGCCGATCCGCGCCAGCGTCAGCGCCGTCGCATAGGCCGTCGTGGACTTGCCTTCCGCCGGTCGCGCGCTCGTCACCAGCAGGGTGGGGGGCACTCCCATGGGCGTCGAGAACTGAAGCGCCGTCCGCAGCGAGTAATAGGCCTCGGAGAAGGCCGACCGGATGTCCGCCAGCGCCTCCAGCGGAGTCTGGTCACGCGCCAGCAAGGGGACGACGCCCAACACCGGCACGGCAAGCTTGGTCTCCGCGTCGTCCGGCGTCGCCAGGGTCTCGTCCAAGGCCTCCAGGACGAAGGCGGCGAGCGCGCCCAGGCCAAGACCCAGCAGGGCCGCCAGCATCAGGTTGACCATGAGATTGGGTTTTGACGGGGCCGTGGGCACCTGAGCCTGATCGACGATCGAGATGTTGTTGGACGCCACGGTGCCGGTGATGCTCACCTCCTTGTAGCGCTCCAGAAGGGCGTCGTAGCTGGCGCGGCTCGTGTCCAGTTCGCGCTGGAGGATGTTGTAGTCGACGCTGCGGTCGCGCAGGTCCAGCACCTCGCCCTTGAGCGCGTCGACTTGCGCCTGAAGCGCGCGCTCGTTGTTGGCGGCGACCACATACTGTCCCTGGATCGAGGCCAGGATGCCGCGTCCGATCTCGGCGATCTGCGCATCCAGTTCCTCGATCTGGCCGCGCAGCTGGATCTGGCCAGGCCAGTCCTCGCGATAGACGCGGGCCTGCTGCTGATATTGGGCGTCCAGCTGGGCGCGCTGCTCCGTCAGGCGCTGGATGGCCGGGTTCTGCAGCACCTCCGGCTGGCTCAGCAGCGGCGCCGAGCGCGCCTGGCGCCACCGCTGCTCGGCCGCGATCCGGGCCGCCCTGGCGTTGGCCAACGAGGCGTTCAGCGCAGACAGGTTGGTTCCGGCCAGCGACTGCGTCTGACCGACGCCGTCGGGCCCCGGTTCCGACAGGTTCACGATGCCCTGGGCGCTGGCATAATCGACCAGCGCACGCTCCGTTTCCTCCAGCTTCGCCTTGGTCTGCGCGATCTGCTCTTCCAGGAATTCGCGTGCGAAGGACGAGGATTCGAACCGGCGGTCCAGGTTCGCCTGGATGAAGTTCTCGGCATAGGCGTTGGCCACTCGCGCGGACAGGGCCGGGACGGGGCTGTCGAAGTTGATCTCCACCAGCCGTGACCCCCGGACGGGCGCGACCGAGAAGTTCGCCAAAACCAGGCCGATCACCATCTCGCGACGGACGCGGCTGTATTCCGCGGCCGTACGGTCCCCACGCGCCGGCGGCGTGGCGCCCATCTGCTCCATGAAGGCGTCGGATGCGGCCAAGCCCAGACTGTCGACCACACGCTCGGCCAGCGAGCGGCTGCGCAGCAAGCCATACTGGGTCTGAAAGAACTCCTCCCCGTAAGCCTGTGATTCCCGCGGCTGAACGTCATCGACGTTCAGCACTCGGGCGCTTTCCCGATCGATCTGAAGCGTCGCCTTGGCGCTGTAGATCGGCGTCATCAGCAGGGTGATCGCCACGCTCGCCAAGATGCAGGCCACGAAGGCGCCCAGGATCACCCAACGGTGCTTGACCGCCATGCGCCAGTATTCGGCGACGTCGAACGACGCGGCTGGGGCGAAGCGCTGACCGGCCTCACCCTGGAGGGCGAGGTCCCGTTTCCCGGTCAAGATCTCGTCAGTCATAGGTCGTCCACTGATGCCCAGGCGCCGGCCGACGCCTGCAATTCGTTCCGGCGAATAGCCGATAGTTCGCGTCTCTGCGACCCGTCAGGGGCGAAATCTCGACGGGCGCGTCGCGGGGGGCGTCAAGAGGCGCCCCTCAGGGTGCGGACGTTGTCCGCCCGGGGGGTCCGCAGCTTGTCGAGCAGCTTGAACAGCAGGTTCCGCGCGCCGTCGTCGTCGCCGTTGCGCGCGACGTTTTCCAGGCGTCGGATTTCAGCTTCCGACAGACCGACGCCGGCGTTGTCGTCGATGACCTCCAGCACTCCGGGATCGCATTGCCGTGCCGTCTCCGTGACGTCGAACAGGGCCTCGGTCATCTTCTCGCCGGGACGCAGACCGGTGATGCGGACCTCGACGTCGACGCCGGGCACCTTGCCGTTCAGCTCGATGAGGCGGTGCGCCAGATCGATGATCTTGACCGGCTTGCCCATGTCTAGGACCAGCACGCCTTCGACCTGATCGAACGCCGACTTGGCGGTGGCATGGAGCACCAACTGCACGGCCTCAGGAATGGTCATGAAGAAGCGTTCGATGTCCGGGTGGGTCAGCGTCACGGGCCCCCCGCGCGCGATCTGATCCAGGAAGGTCGGAACGACCGACCCGGCTGAGCCCAGAACGTTGCCGAATCTCACGACGTTGAACCGCGGGCCGTCGGCGCGCCGACGCTGGCAGACGGTCCGTTCCGCCAGACGCTTGGTCGCGCCCATGACGTTCGGCGGATCGACCGCCTTGTCCGTAGAGATGAACACGAAATTCCGCACGCCCGCCGCCACGGCCGCGTCGGCCACGTTGGCGCTGCCGATGACGTTGGTCAGCACGCTGTCGGCCGGGTGCGCCTCCATCAGCGGGACATGCTTCAGAGCGGCGGCGTGGAACACGATCTCGGGCCGCTCCTCCGCCATGAAGGCTCGGATGCGGGCCGCGTCGCGGACGTCGCAAAGGCGTGCCGAACGCGACAGGGTGCTGTAGGTGGCGCCGATCTCCTGCTCGATGGAGAACAACGAGAACTCAGAATGGTCCACCAGCGCCAGATGCGCGCACGACAGGGATGCGACCTGTCGGGCGATCTCGGACCCGATGCTGCCGCCGGCGCCGGTGACCAGCACGCGCTTGCCGGTTATCAGCCGCCGGACACGATCGTGATCGAGGTGCACGGGCGGTCGCGCCAGCAATTCGTTGAAGTCGATCTCGCGCAGCGAGAGGCCGCCCAGCGGCGTGTCGAGCGACGACAGCCGGTTCATCCGCAGCAGCGTCACGCCCGCGCCGCGCAATCGGGCCAGAAGATCTCCTTCGAGATCGGCCGGAACCACCGTGTCGTCCAGGAAGACGACGGCGCGTTCGCCGCCGTCGCCCGCGAACTCGGTCAGAATGCGGTCGGCGTCGCCCAGTGCGCCCAGCGCCCTGACGCCACGAACCTCATGACGAACGTCGGCTTCGGACGCGGTCAGCAGACCCGTCGCCCGATATCGGGACGCCGGATCCCTGGCCACTTCGCGCAGGAAGGAGTCAGCGGAGTCCAGGCCGCCGACCAGCAGCACGGGAACGGCGGTCGCCCCCGACCTGCCAGTGAACGGCGCGAGGACGGCGGACAGAGTGTTCTCGTGCGCGGCGCGCCGGACCATAAGGAAAGCTCCGAACAGACCGATGTCCAGAACCCATGTCAGGAACAGCGCCGATCGGGGAAGCGCCTGACCGCGGTCAAGCACGAAGACGGCCAACAGCAGAACCAGCGCGATCACCGTCGATGCTCGGATCATCACCAGCATGTCGGTCAGCGAGGTGAAACGCCACGATTTCCGCCAGCTGCGGGTCACCAGGTCGTAGCCGAGGCCGGTCAGGGCGAACACGCCCAGGTAGGGCCAGATGGCCTCGACCGATCTGAGCAGGGCGATCGGCGCGATGTCGTCGAAGGAGGCCAGGCTGAACGCCAGCGTCAACGCCGCGACGCGCATCAGCGCCCGGACTCCCAGTTTTCCTGTTCTCAACAGCATCTTGGGTCCCCAGCTCCGGGCCGTCCTACGTGGCGCGGGGACCACAGGCAAGAAGTCTCGGCCCCGACGCGAGCGCCCTTCGCACATGCAGCGCTCAGTCTTGTGACGGTCTTGCGGCGTCGTTCTGGCCGTCGTTCTGAGACAGGGCGGCGACGATCGCTTCACGCGGGGACGTCTCCGGTTCCCAGTTCCAGTCGCGCCAATGCGCGCGATCGACCGTCATCGGTTCGAACAGGCTGTCGTACAGTTCGCCGCGCTTGAGGGCGGTCAGCAGCGGCCGCATCAGCGCCCCAGGCGCCGGCAGCAGCCGCGCCGGCCGCCCGAGGGCTTCGCCGATGAGCCGGCAAAGCGTCCGGGCGTCCAGGTCGTCGGCATCGGCGGGGATCAGCGTCCCCGACCGTTCGCACAGGCCGGCTGTGACCAGAGCGGACGCCAGGTTTTCCACGCCGCAGAAACTGCGCGGCGCGACGGCTCCGGCGAGCGGCAAGGGCAGGCCGCGCGCGACGGCGGCGCTGAGAGGTCCAAAACCGGCTCCCGGTTCGCCGTACACCATCGGCGCCCGCACCACGGCCCAGCCAGGGCCGCCGCCTGCGAGAGCCGTCGCAAGGGCCGCCTCGCCGTCCGCACGCGATCGCGCATAGGCTCCCTGGGGTCGCAGTCCCGCGTCGGGACCGATGGGTTCGGGCGAAGAGCGCCCGTGCACGGAAATGGAACCGAGAAGGACGAACCGTTCCGCGCCCGCCCGGCGCGCCGCGGAGGCGCAGCGGGCCACCGCCTCGACGTTGGCCGCGCGCAGGTTCGCCTCGGAGACTCGTGAACCGGCGAGCCCGTGCAGGTGAAGCACCCGGTCCCCTGCCTCGATGTGCGGGTCGTCGATGCCGATCGACCGGACCTTCAGTCCGCGCCGCTGGGTTTCCGCCTCGACCGCCGGTCCGACGAACCCGTCGCCCCCGATCAGGACCAGAGAATCAGCGCCCGCCGAGCGCATCGCCCTGTCCCCTTCCGACCACCGTCAGCAGAACGCAGCGCACATAGGCGACCAGATTGGGGCTCGCCGCATACTCCCGATCGGTCTGCGCCAGCAGGTCTGGCGTCGACATGTCGATGTCGCGGATCTGGGCGGGTCCGGTGATGCCCGGGCGGACGTCGAACACGCCCTCGCGCCGCCGGGCCTCCGTCAGCTCCGCATGATGCGGCAGCCCCGGCCGCGGACCGACCAGGCTCATGTCGCCGATCAACACGTTCCAGAGCTGGGGCAGTTCGTCCAGCTTGAACCGGCGCAGCTTCGCACCAAGCGGGGTGACGTAGCTGGTCGAGACTTCGTGGCTGGCCGAGTTGGGCGTGCCCACCGCCATGGTGCGCAGCTTGTAGAGGGTGAAGACTCGTTCGTTCCGGCCCAGCCGAGCCTGCTTGAACAGCGCGGGCCCCGGCGAGCCCATCCGCACCGCCAGGCCCAAGATCAGCACCAAGGGCAGGGCGACCAGCCCGCCGAACAGCCCCGCGCAGACGTCGATCAGGCGCAACAACGCGGACTGCAATTTCATTCTGGCCCCCTCATCCCGGCCTGCCGGCGCGGCGCCGGCTTCCCTACCGGAGGCCGGGCGATCGTCCAAGGGCCTCGGCTGAGATCAAAGCGTCATGAATCGGCAATGCTTTGGGGGTTTGTGACAGCCCGGAAATTGCGTAAAGGCGCCCCCCGGGGGAGGTCCGGCCGCCGTCGGCCGCGGACGTGACGCCCCATGAATTCAAGGGCTCGACGCCATGTCACTTTGTGAAACACTCGTTCGACGCCTGAACGACCGCACCGCCGTGATCGGCATCGTCGGACTAGGCTATGTCGGACTGCCGCTCGCCATCCGGTTCGCGCAGATGGGCTATCGGGTGCTGGGCCTGGACATCGCGCCCGACAAGGTCGACGCCCTGAACCGGGGTGAGAGCTACATCGAGCACATCGCTGCGGCCGACGTCGCGGCCATGCGCGCGGCGGGGTTCGAGGCCACGATCGACTTCTCGCGCACGCCTGAGGCGGACGCCCTGATCCTTTGCGTGCCGACCCCGCTGAACAAGTACCGCGAGCCGGACCTCAGCTTCGTTCTGGACACGGTCGACAGCCTGACGCCGCACATGCGCGAGGGTCAGGTCATGTCCCTCGAAAGCACGACCTATCCGGGCACCACCGACGAGGAGCTTATGCCGCGTCTGGAGGCCGTCGGCCTGAAGGTCGGAGAGACGACCTTCCTGGTCTATTCGCCGGAGCGCGAAGACCCGGGCAATCCGAACTTCACCACCAACACCATCCCCAAGGTCTGCGGCGGCGTCACGCCCGCCTGCCTGGAGGTCGGCATGGCCCTGTACGGCCAGGTCATCGACCGCGTGGTGCCGGTCAGCTCGACCCGCGCGGCCGAGTTGACCAAGCTGCTCGAGAACATCCATCGGGCGGTCAACATCGGTCTGGTCAACGAGATGAAGATCGTCGCCGACCGCATGGGCATCGACATCCACGAGGTCATCGGCGCGGCGGCCACCAAGCCGTTCGGCTTCGTGCCCTACTGGCCGGGCCCGGGCCTGGGCGGCCATTGCATCCCGATCGATCCCTTCTACCTGACCTGGAAGGCCCGCGAATATGGCCTGCACACCCGCTTCATCGAGCTGGCGGGAGAGGTGAACTCGGCCATGCCGGACTACGTCGTGGCCAAGCTGACCAACGCCCTGAACGAGCGTCTGAAGCCGGTGCGCGGCAGCCGGATCCTGGTTCTGGGCATCGCCTACAAGAAGAACGTCGACGACATGCGCGAAAGCCCGTCGGTCATCCTGATGGAGAAGCTGCGCGATCTGGGCGCCCATGTCGATTACAGCGACCCGCACGTTCCCGTATTCCCGAAGATGCGCGAACACAGCTTCGACCTCAGCAGCGTGGACCTGACTCCGGAAAGCCTGGCCTCCTACGACTGCGTCCTGCTGGCGACCGACCACGCCCGTTTCGACTATGACTTGATCCGGGCGCACGCGGCCTTGATCGTGGACTCTCGCGGCAAGTTCGCCGCCGGCGACGCCGTGGTGAAGGCCTGAACCCGATGACCCCACGCCCCAACGTCAAGGACCGCAAGGTCCGCTTCGCCCTGGTCGGCTGCGGACGGATCTCCAAGAGCCACCTCGACGCCCTGACCAAACACACCGACTCCTGCGAGTTGGTCGACGTCTGCGACATCGATCCTGAAGCCGCGCGCTTCGCGGCCGAAACGACCGGCGCCGCCGCACACACCTCACTGACCGAAATGTTGGCGACGACCACGGCGGACGCGGTGATCCTGACCACGCCCAGCGGGCTTCATCCATCCCAGGCCGTCCAAGTGGCTCGGGCGGGCATCCACGTCGTCTCCGAGAAGCCGATGGCCACGCGCTACGCCGACGGCCTGGAGATGGTGCGCGCGTGCGACGAGGCCGGCGTGCGCCTGTTCGTCGTCAAGCAGAACCGCCGCAACGCCACGCTCCAGCTGCTGAAGCGCGCGATGGAGCAGCGCCGGTTCGGGCGCATTCACATGGTCACGCTGAACGTCTTCTGGACCCGACCGCAGGATTACTACGACGCCGCGAAGTGGCGGGGCACCTGGGAATGGGACGGCGGGGCCCTCATGAACCAGGCCAGCCACTACGTCGATCTGTTGGACTGGCTGGTGGGGCCGTTGGACAGCGTCCAGGCTTACACCGCCACGCTGGAGCGGCGGATACAGGCCGAGGACACCGCCGCGGTCGCCCTGCGCTGGCGCTCGGGCGCGCTGGGATCGCTGAACGTCACCATGCTGACATATCCCCGGAACCTGGAGGGCAGCATCACCATCCTGGGCGAGAAGGGCACCGTCCGCATCGGCGGGGTGGCCGTGAACGAAGTCCAGACCTGGGAATTCGCCGAGCCTCATGAGGACGACGCCAAGGTGGCGGAGGCCAGCTACGCCACGACGTCGGTCTATGGCTTCGGGCATCCGCTCTACTACGAGAACGTCATCGCCACGTTGAAGGGCGAGGCGGAGCCGGAGACGGACGGTCGTTCCGGCTTGCGGTCTCTGGAGACGCTGATCGCCATCTACCGTTCGGCCCGCGACGGCGCCCGCGTCGGCCTGCCGCTGGTGCTCTGACGCATGCGGCTTGGGCTCATCACCTATGACGCGCGGCATCTCAAGACCGAGCAGGTCGCCCTGGGGCTGGCGCTGAAGGTAACGGCGCAGCTGTCGTTCCACGCGCTGCCCTTCACGCCCCGGCCCGCCCGCAACATTCTGTTCGCCCATCGTCCGGACATGGAGGAGGGCGCGCACTCGCGCGACGTGGCGGCGGCGCTCGGCGCGCCCTGGACCGCCTGCGCCTCGCCGGACGACATTCCCGCCGACGCGGCGGACCTGTTCCTGATCCTGGGCGCCGGCCTGTTGCCGGCCGGATTCGTGGCGGCCACCCGCGGCCGCGTGCTGAACTCGCATCCCGGTCTCATCCCCTTGGTCCGCGGGCTGGATGCGTTCAAGTGGGCCATCTTCGACGGCATGCCGATCGCCAACACCCTGCACTGGATCGACGAGGAGGCGGACGCCGGAGAGGTGCTGGCCATCCGCCGGACCCCGGTCTTCCTCACCGACACCCTGCAGCAGTTCGCCCGCCGCCATTACGAGAGCGAGATCGCCATGATGGTCGATTTCGAGGCCCTGCTGGCGGCGCCCCGACCCGTCTTGGGCGACGAGGTCCGCCCCGCTCGGATGCGCATGCCGGCGGAGAAGCAGGCGGAACTTGAGACCGCATTCGAGGCCTACAAGGCCCGCTTCGCGTGGGGCGGAGCCCCGTCGTGACCCCCCCTGGGCCGGAGGCGTCGGATCGATCCGGCCGGCTCCGCCGACTGCTGGACCGGGTGACCCAGGCGGGCGTGGTGCGTTCCATCGGCGTCCTGGTCGGCGGCACCGCCCTGGCCCACGGCATCACGGCCGCCGCCATGCCGATCGCCACACGGCTGTATTCGCCGGCGGATTTCGCGGCGGCGGCGGCGTTCTCCAGCCTGATCGGAATCCTCGTCGTCGCTTCGTGCCTGCGTTTCGAAATGGCCATTCCCCTGCCCGAAGACGACGAAGAGGCGGCGAATCTTCTCGGCCTCAGCGTCGCGGCGGTGGTGGCGATCAGTCTGGGGACTGGACTGGCGATCTTTCTGCTGCCGACCTGGGTTCTGGCCCTGCTGGGCCAGCCCGGACTGATCCCGCACCTGTGGCTTCTGTCGCCCGCGCTCCTGATCGGCGGGCTCTATCTTGCGCTCCAGATGTGGTTCGTGAGGCGCAAGGCCTTCGGACCCATCGCGCGCAGCCGCGTCGTGCAGTCGGCGTCGGCCGCCGCCGGCCAGCTTGGCCTCGGCGCCGCGGGCGTCGCTCCGCTGGGACTGCTGGTCGGCCAGATGCTCAACTACGGCGCCGGCGCCGCGACCCTGGGCGCCGGCCTGTTATGGCGCGAGCTGGGCCTGCTTCGGCGGATCACTCTGGCCGGCATGGCCCGCGTCGCAGCGATCCACCACCGGTTTCCCCGCTATTCTGTGGGGGAGGCGCTGGCCAATGCGGCCTCCATCCACCTGCCCGTGCTGTTGATCGCCGCGCTCGCCGCGGGACCGGAGGCCGGCTATCTGACGCTCGCCGTCTTCCTGCTTCAGGCCCCGATGGCCCTCGTCGGTCAGGCCGTCGGCCAGGTCTATCTGTCAGATGCGCCCGAAGCGCACCGCGAGGGGCGGCTGGGCGCCTTCACCGGCGACATGCTCCGGCGACTGGCGCGCCTTTCGGCCGCGCCGATCGCCTTTTTGGCCGGGGTGTCTCCCGCCGCCTTCGGCTTGGTGTTCGGTCAGGATTGGACGCGGTCCGGTGTGCTGGTCGCTTGGATGGCGCCGTGGTTCTTCTTCCAGTTCCTGGCCTCGCCGGTATCGACGGCGCTGCACGTCGCCGGCCGGCAGCGGACGGCGCTGGCGCTTCAGGCGGCGGGTCTGGTGATCCGCGTCGGCGCGGTGATCGCGACCGCCGCCGCAGCGCGGAACTGGACGGTCGAGGCCTATGCCGTGTCCGGCCTGGTCTTCTATGCCGTCTATCTCGCGGTCGTTCTGCACGTCGTGGGGGCCGACCGGGCGAAGTTGCTCCGTGTCGGGATCGAAGCGACCGTCCTGGCCGTCGCAGGCGCCCTTCTGGCGCTGCCGGCGGCGATTGCCTTGTCGTGGTTCACCGCGTAGGTCACCCCGCAATGCTGACCAAGATGATCCTGTCGTTGTCCTACCTGTTCCTCGCGGGCGGCACGCTGTGGATGTTGCGCCCGTTTCGCAACGGCGCGCCGTTCTTCTGGTTCATCATCGCCCAGGGCGCGATGGCGCTGGGAACCTTCTCCCTCATCGACGTCGATTATGGCGGCCACCTCTTCTATTCGTTCCTGTTCTTCGTCGCACACATCGTCTTCTCCGTGGCCGCGATTTTCTATCTGCATAATTTCGGCGTCGTGCATGATGTGGCCGAGTTCGGGGCCAAGCCGGAGATCGAAGAACATCAGGACATCAAGCTGTTCACCGGCATGATGTTCGCATTCTGCCTTCTGATCACGGTCATTTATTATCAGTCTGTCGGCTACAACATAATCCTTCAGCTTCTGATCGGTGGAGGGGTTGAGGATTACTCGACCGCTCGCGTGAACGCCTATTCCGGGGACGAGTATTTCGCACCTGGCTACGTCAACCAGTTCAAGAACGTCCTGCTGCCGATGACCGCCACGGCCATCGGCATATGGATCTGGCGCGCGGGGAACCGGCCGTTGCTTTACGCCTATGCCGCCTTCGCCATCCCGGCCGTTTTTCTCGCCTTGGCCGGGACGGGTCAGCGCGGATACCTGTTTTATACGTCGGCGGCCCTGTTCACCGCCTACGTGCTGCATTCGACGGGCCGGCAGGGCGTGAACATGGGGCGGGTCGCCCTCTATGGCGCACCGATCGCCGCCGCCTTCGTGGCGATGACGGCCGTGTATTATGGACGGGCAGACGCGGGCGCCTGGGTTCTGCTGCGCGACACCGTCATGCGCTTCACCACCATCCAGCAGGAAAGCGGCCTGATCGGCTTCGACTACATCGCCACGCTGGATCCGGTCTGGTTCACGGACTGGGGCCGCGCGCTGTTGGGCGTTCTTCCGGGCTTCGACGGCAGCATGATCGCCCACGACGTCTACGCCATCATGTACGGCACGACGCGGGGCACCGCGCCGGTGTCGTCCATCGGCTCCGCATATTACAACGCGCACGTTCCTGGCGTGTTGTTCCTGTTCGGCGCGCTGGGCCTCTTCTATGCCATGGCCTATCGCGCCTACCTGCGCGGACCACGCTCGATCCTGCGCTCGCTCAGCTATGGCTTCATGTTCCTGTACATGTCGCTGTACCTGATCGACACGCCCGTCTCTCTGATCGACAACGGCGTTCTGGCCGTCGCCCTGTTCCTGGTGATCGCCGGCGCCCTGCGCGCCCGCGGCGCCGATGCGGCGGCCAACGTGCCCGGTCGACGATCCCTTCGCTGACGTCCCCTCCCGCCATCGCCGATCCCAACAGACTGGAGCAGGTCGAGTGTCCATCCGCGTCATCACCGTCATCGGCGCCCGCCCCCAGTTCATCAAGGCGGCGGTGGTCTCCTCCGCGCTCGCGCGCCATGGCGGCTTCGAGGAGGTCCTGGTCCACACCGGCCAGCACTACGACCGCAACATGTCCGACGTGTTCTTCGAGGAGCTCGGACTGCCGGCCCCGGCGCACAATCTCGCGGTCGGCGGCGGCACCCACGCGCAGAACACCGGCCGCGCCATGGAGGGCATCGAGGCCCTGATCCGCGAGGCGAAGCCCGACTGGGTGATGGTCTATGGCGACACCGACAGCACCCTGGCCGGCGCCTTGGCCGCCGCCAAGGAACTCGTGCCCGTCGTGCACGTCGAGGCGGGTCTGCGGTCGTTCAACATGGCCATGCCGGAAGAGATCAACCGCATCCTGACGGACCGCATCTCCACGCTTCTTCTGGCGCCGTCCCAGCTGGCCATGACGCATCTGGAACGGGAAGGCACGCCAGCCGACCGCGTCCGCTTCACCGGCGACGTGATGTACGACGCCGTGCGCATCTTCAGCGGCATCGCGCTGGAGCGGTCCGACGTTCTGGCCGGGCTGGATCTGGCGCCGAAGGGCTATGTGCTGGCCACCCTGCACCGCAAGGAGAACGTCGACGTTCCCGCTCGACTCGAAGCCATCCTGCGCGGTTTCGGCCAGGCCGGCGTTCCGGTCCTTCTTCCGCTGCATCCCCGCACACGGATGCGGATCGCCGAAAGCGGCATGGACGTGCCGTCCAATCTGCGGGTGATCGATCCTGTGGGATACTTCGACATGCTGGTCCTGCAACGCCAGGCCAGAGCGATCGCCACCGACAGCGGCGGCGTGCAGAAGGAGGCTTTCTTCCATGGCGTGCCGGGCATCGTCCTGCGCGACGAGACGGAGTGGCCGGAACTGGTCGAACACGGTCACAACATCCTCGCGGGGGCCGACGCCGACCGGATCGCCGCCGCCATCGCCAACCCTGCCCAGGGTCAGGTGCCCGCCGACGTCTACGGCGACGGCCATGCCTCCGACCTGGTCGCCCGTGCCTTGGCGGAGGCCCGACCGTGACCTCTCCCGCCGCAGCGTCCATTGTGCTGCTGGTCCACTACTACCCGCCGATCAACAGCTCCGGCGCCAAGCGCATGGAGGCCCTGTCGAAATATGCGGCGCGGTGGGGACGCCGCGTGACCGTCGTGGCCACCCGCAAGTCGTCGGCCGACGGGGTGTTCACCGAGGCGGTCCCCCAGGGCGTCGACCTGATCGAGATCGACGCCCTGGGCCGCGCGCGACCGTCGGAGCGCCCGCGCGAGGTCGAACGTGATGCGCGATCCGGCTCTCCGGGACTGGCGGGGCGCATCAAAACCTTCGTCCAGGATCTGTTGGGCCAGGTCCCCGATCCCCGCCTCCCGTTCGGTCTCGCCTTCGCCAGTCCATGGCTCGACGAGAGGGTCAAGGCGGCGTTGCGGTCGGCGGACGTGGTGGTCGGCACCACGCCGCCATGGCCGCCGTTGCTGGCCGCCGTGATCTGTCGCCGGCGTTTCGGCGTTCCCGTGGTCCTCGACTACCGCGACCCGCTCAGCAACTGCCATGAAATGCGCGGAGGTCCGATCGCCAAGGCGCTGGAGCTGGTCCTGGATCGCTGGCTGCTGAAGCGGGCCGACGCCGTCGTGGCCATCTCCGAGCCCATGAGCGACTACTATCGCACGCTCTATCCCACCGTTCACACGGTGATGAACGGCTATGACCCGGAGCGGCTGGAGCAGGCCAAGGCGGCCGCCGCGCCCCGCGCTCCCTCCGAGGGCCGTCCGCTCGTCATTCGCTATCTCGGCATCATCACACCCGGGCGCATTCCGAACGCCCTGCTTGCCGCCCTGCAACGCATGCATGAAGAGGGCGTCGATCTCGCGGCGCGGTTCCGCTTCGAATATTACGGCGAATGGCAGGGCATGGTGGAGCATCTCGACGCCCGGCGCCCGGACCTGAAACCCATCTTCAGTTTCCACCCCTTCGTCCCCTACGCCCAGGCCCTGAATCTGATCGTCACCGCCGACCACGTCCTGTTCTGCGAAAATCAGGTCCCGCCTTTGCCGGGCCGCGAATCCAGCGCCTCGGGCATTCTGACGACCAAGCTGTTCGAATACGTGGCGTCCGGGCGGCCGGTCCTGGCCGACATCGCTCCCGACACGACTGCGGGCTCCTTCATCGTGCGTTCGTCGCCGGCCCATTTCGTCTCGACAGATCCCGACGCCCACCATCGCCATCTGAACTCCGCGGAATTCCGGGTCGCGGCCGCGGTCGAGCCCACGCCCTTCGTGCAGACCCTGTCCCGCGAAGCCCAGTCCCGCGCCTACGTGGACCTGCTGGACAGGATCGTCTCAAGGCCGCAGTTGCCCCGCCCGTCGTGAAAACATCGCTTGGATGAAGCTGTTAGCGCCGCTATCAGGCTGTCGCCTCAATCTGGATGCCCGCACCCCATGTCGACCGCGCCCCGCAACGATCGGCCCTATCAGATTTGCAGCAACTGCATCATGGACACCTCCGACTCGGGGATCGTCTTCGACGAGCGCGGGTGGTGCGACTACTGCAACAATTACCATTCGACCATCCTGCCGAACTGGCACACCGACGCGCGCGGCGAGCGCGAAATCATGGCCCAGATCGACAAGATCAAGGCCGACGGCAAGGGCAAGGACCACGACTGCCTGATCGGCCTGTCCGGCGGCGTCGACAGCTCCTACGTCGTCTACCTGGCCAAGGAGAAGTTCGGTCTCCGCCCTCTGCTCTACCATGTCGATGCGGGCTGGAACTCGCAGCAGGCGGTCAACAACATCGAGAAGCTGGTCGACGGGCTGGGGCTGGACCTCTTCACGGAGGTCGTCAACTGGCCCGAGATGCGCGACCTTCAGTTGGCCTATTTCAAGTCCGGCGTTCCGCACCTCGACACGCCGCAGGACCACGCCTTCTTCGCCGGCCTCTATAACTATGCGGCCCGTACGGGCTCAAAATACATCCTGACCGGCGCCAACTATTCGACCGAGTGCGTGCGCGAGCCGCTGGAGTGGCACTACCACGCCTCGGACCTGCGGAACCTGAAGGACATCCACGCCAAACACGGCACGATCCCTCTGAAGTCCTTCCCCCAGTCGGACATCTTCACGTTCAAGCTCTATTATCGCTACGTGAAGGGCGTTCAGGTGGTGAAGCCCCTGAACCACGTGCCCTACATCAAGGACGAGGCGATGGATGAGCTGGTCCAGCGCTTCGGCTGGCAGAAGTACGCGCACAAGCACCACGAAAGCCGCTTCACGCGCTTTTATGAGGGATATTGGCTGCCCACGCGGTTCGGGTTCGACAAGCGTCGGGCGCACTTCTCCAGCCTGATCCTGACCGGCCAGCTGTCGCGCGAGGACGCCCTCAAGAAGATCGCACAGCCGGCCTATCCGGTCGAGGAGATGAAGCAGGACTTCGAGTACATCGCCAACAAGCTGGGCATCACGGTCGAGGAGCTGGAAGGCTACCGCGACATGCCCCGCAAGACCTACCGCGACTACAAGAACGCGATGACCTTCATCGACATCGGCACCTGGGGCATGCGGACCCTCGGCATGCAGCGGGCGATCATCCGGTGATCACCATCGTCGACTACGGTCTGGGCAACGTCGGCGCCTTCGCCAACACCTACAAGCGCATGGACATGCCCGTGCGAACGGCCCGGACCGCCGACGAACTGGCTTCGGCCGAGCGGATCGTCCTGCCGGGGGTGGGCGCCTTCGACGCCGCCATGGACCTGCTCGACGCGTCCGGCATGCGCGACACCCTGGAAGATCTGGTCGTCGACAAGCAGATTCCGGTCGTGGGCGTCTGCGTCGGCATGCAGATGCTGGCCGAGGGTTCGGACGAAGGTCTGCGTTCGGGCTTGGGCTGGATTCCGGGCCGGGTGCGGCACTTCTCGCATGCGCCCGCCAACGCCGCCCTGCCGATGCCGCACATGGGATGGAACGACGTCCAGCCGATCGCCGGCGAAACCCTCTTCAAAGGCCTCGAAACCGACGCCCGCTTCTATTTCCTGCATTCCTTCTATTTCGAGCCGGCTGACGCCGCCGACGCCGTGGCCCACACCTCCTACGGGCTTCAGTTCGCCTGCGCCGTGCGCCGCGGCCACGTGCACGGAGTCCAGTTCCATCCGGAAAAGAGCCATCACTTCGGCTCCAACCTGCTGAAGAATTTCGCGGAAGTCTGAGATGCTCCGCCCCCGGATCATACCCTTCCTGCTCGTTCACCAGGGCGGCCTCGTGAAGACCGTCGGATTCAAGGATCCGAAATACGTCGGCGACCCCATCAACGCGGTGAAGATCTTCAACGAGAAGGAAGCCGACGAACTGTGCGTCGTCGACATGGACGCCTCCGTCGACGGGGTCGAACCGGACTACAAGGCCATCGAACATATGGCCCTCGAATGCCGCATGCCCCTCTGCTACGGCGGCGGCGTCCGGACGGTCGCTCAGGCCAAACGCATCATCGGCCTTGGGGTCGAGAAGGTGTCGATCAGCGCCTCCGCGGTGGAGCGCCCCGAACTGGTGTCGGAAATCGCCGAGGAGATCGGCCGTCAGTCCGTGGTCGTCGTCATCGACGCGAAGAAGAAGATGATGGGGCGCGGCTGGGACGTGGTCACGCACAACGCCAAACGCTCCGCGAAGCTGGACGCCGTCGAGTTCGCGGGCCAGGTCGCCGACCTGGGCGCCGGCGAGATCGTGATGAACTCGGTCGATCAGGATGGCCGGATGATGGGCTACGACCTCGATCTGGCCCGGAAGCTGCGCGAGCGGGTCAGGATCCCGATGACCATGCTGGGCGGCGCCGGCAAGCTGGAGCATCTGTCCGACCTGTTCGCCGCCTGCGGAGTCGTGGGCGCCGCCGCCGGCAGCCTGTTCGTCTTCAAGGGTCAGTACAGGGCCGTGCTGATCAACTATCCGAAACCCGCCGAGAAGGAGCCCCTGTTCGCCGCCGCCCGATGAGGACGGGTCGGGGAGGGGAAAGAGGGGCCATGTTCAAGGACAAGACGCTTCTGATCACGGGCGGCACGGGGTCGTTCGGCAACGCCGTGCTCCGCCGCTTCCTTCAGTCGGACATGGCCGAGATCCGCATCTTCTCGCGGGACGAGAAGAAGCAGGACGACATGCGCAAGGCCTATGCGCATCCGAAGCTGAAGTTCCACCTGGGCGACGTGCGCGACCGCACCAGCGTCCAGGCCGCCATGCACGGCGTCGATTATGTCTTCCATGCCGCGGCCCTGAAACAGGTGCCCAGCTGCGAATTTTATCCGATGCAGGCGGTGCAGACGAACGTGGTCGGCACCGAGAACGTGCTGAACGCCGCGCGCGCGGCGGAGGTGTCGCGCGTGATCTGTCTGTCCACGGACAAGGCCGTCTATCCCATCAACGCCATGGGCATTTCCAAGGCCATGATGGAGAAGGTCATGGTCGCCACCTCGCGCACCTTCGAGGGCACGGGCACGGTCGCCTGCGGCACGCGCTACGGGAACGTCATGGCCAGCCGGGGTTCGGTCATCCCCCTGTTCGTCGGCCAGATCCTGGCCGGCAAGCCCATCACCGTCACCGATCCGCAGATGACGCGGTTCATGATGACGCTGGACGACGCGGTCGAGCTGGTCCTGTTCGCCTTCGCCCACGGCAAGAACGGCGACATGTTCGTGCAGAAGTCGCCCGCCGCGACCATCGAGGTTCTGATCAAGGCGATTCTGGAGCTGATGGGCCGCCCAAACCACCCGGTGAAGACCATCGGCACCCGCCACGGCGAAAAGCTGTTCGAATCCCTGCTCGGGCGCGAGGAGCGGACCCAGGCCGAAGACATGGGCGACTATTTCCGCGTCCCGCCCGACGCCCGCGATCTGAACTACGACAAGTTCGTGGACGAGGGCGATCCCGGCGCCGCAGGCGGCGAGGAATACAACAGCCACAACACCGAGCGCCTGGACGTCGAGGGCATGAAGGCCCTCCTGCTCAAATTGACCTTCATGCGGCGGATCGTGGCGGGCGAACCCGCGGTTCTGGAGGATTGACGATGGCGGTCGTGGTCACGGGGGCCAGGGGCTTCATCGGCCAGAACCTGATGATCCGCCTGGCGGAGCGCGGCGTGCAGGCTCAGGGGTTCGACTTGGGCGACGACCCCGCGGCGATGCGTGCGGCCGTCGCGGCCGCAGACCTCGTCTTTCATCTCGCCGGCGTGAACCGTCCGCAGATGGAAGACGAGTTCGAGACGGGCAATGCCGGGCTGACGGGGGAGGTGTGCCAGATCCTGGCCCAGGCCGGAAACCGCGCGCCCCTGATCATCACCTCATCCACCCAGGCGGAGCGCGACAACGCCTACGGCCGGTCCAAGCTGGCGGCCGAACAGGCGGTGCTGGCGCACGGCGAGGCCACCGGCGCACCCGTGCACGTCTTCCGCCTGACGAACGTCTTCGGCAAGTGGGCCCGGCCCAACTACAACTCCGCGGTCGCCACCTTCTGTCACAACGTGGCGAACGGGCTGCCGATCACCGTCAACGACCCGGCGTCGCCGCTGAAGCTGGTATACGTCGACGACGTCTGCGACGCCTTCCTGCGGGTGCTGGACGATCCTGTCGGCGCCCATGGCGACCGTCCGGGCTTCGCGCATGCCGGACCTGAGCACGACACCACCGTCGGCGCCGTGGCGGACACCATCCGTGCCTTCCCCGAAAGCCGCTCCACCCTGGTCACCGACCGCGTCGGAACCGGCCTGGTCCGGGCCCTCTACTCGACCTATCTCAGCTATCTGAAACCCGACCAGTTCGCCTACGACGTGCCCCGCCACGGCGATCCCCGCGGCGTCTTCGTGGAGATGCTGAAGACGCCCGACTGCGGCCAGTTCAGCTATTTCACCGCCGGGCCGGGCGTCACCCGCGGCCAGCACTACCACCACACCAAGACCGAGAAGTTCCTCGTCCTGACCGGCCGCGCCCGCTTCGGGTTCCGCCACATCGTCACGGGCGAGACGGTCCATCTGGAGACCGAGGGCGGCCAGGGCAGGATCGTCGAGACCATCCCCGGCTGGACCCACGACATCACCAACGTCGGCGAATCTGAGATGGTCGTCATGCTCTGGGCCAACGAGATCTTCGACCGCGCCCGCCCCGACACCGTCGCGATGAAGGTCTGACGATGAACAAGCTCAAGGTCATGACCGTGGTCGGCACACGGCCCGAGATCATTCGCCTGTCGCGCGTGCTGGCCCGGCTGGACGAGACCACCGACCACGTCCTGGTCCACACCGGCCAGAATTACGACTACGAACTCAATCAGGTCTTCTTCGACGACCTGGGCCTGCGCAAGCCGGACCATTTCCTGAACGCCGCGATCGGCGGCGCCAGCCAGACCATCGGCGCCATCATCTCCGCCATGGACGGCGTGCTGGAAGCCGAGAAGCCCGACGCGCTGCTGGTGCTGGGCGACACCAACTCCTGTCTGTCGGTGATCCCGGCCAAGCGCCGCCGCGTGCCGATCTTCCACATGGAAGCGGGCAACCGCTGCTTCGACCAGCGCGTGCCGGAAGAGACCAACCGCCGGATCGTCGATCACGTCGCCGACGTGAACCTGACCTACAGCGACATCGCCCGAGAATATCTGCTGGCCGAGAACCTGCCGCCCGATCGGGTCATCAAGACGGGCAGCCCGATGTTCGAGGTGCTGACGCATTACGCCGACCGGATCGACGGATCGGACGTGCTGACGCGGCTGGACCTCACGGAGCACGACTACTTCGTGGTCAGCGCCCACCGCGAGGAGAACATCGAGGACGCCCGCGCCTTCCCGCGTCTGGTCGAAATCCTGAACCGCGTCGCCGAAACTTATGACCGTCCCGTCATCGTCTCGACCCACCCGCGCACGCAGAAGCGCATCGACGCCGCCGGCGCCGCCTTCCACGGCCAGGTGCGTCTGCTCAAACCCCTGGGCTTCCACGACTACGTCCGTCTGCAGAAGTCGGCCCGCGCCGTCCTGTCGGACAGCGGCACGATCACCGAGGAAAGCTCGATCCTGAACTTCCCCGCCTTGAACATCCGCGAGGCGCACGAGCGGCCCGAGGGAATGGAGGAGGCGTCGGTGATGATGGTGGGCCTCAACCCAGACCGCGTCATGCAGGGCCTCGCACTCATCGAGTCCCAGAGCCGCGGCGACGTCCGCGCCTTCCGCCCAGTGGCCGACTATTCGATGCCGAACGTGTCGGACAAGGTCGTCCGCATCATCCATTCGTACACCGACTACGTTCAGCGCGTCGTCTGGCGCCGCTACGACTGATGCGCCTGCTGGTCGTCAGCCAGTACTTCTGGCCCGAGGACTTCCGCGTCAACGACTTCGTCGTCGGCATGCGCGAGCGGGGGCATGAGGTCACCGTTCTGACCGGCCTGCCCAACTATCCCGACGGAGAGGTGTTTCCGGCGTTCCGGGCCGACCCGGACGCTTTCGCGCGCTTCGGCGACGTGGAGGTGCTGCGCGTCCCTCTGATCCCCCGGGGACGCGGCGCCGTTCTGCTGATGCTGAACTATCTGAGCTTCGCCCTGACCGGCACGCTGCTGGGGGCGTGGAAGCTGCGTGAGCGCCGGTTCGACGCCATCTTCGTCTTCCAGGGCTCGCCCGTCACCTCGGCGCTGCCGGCCCTGCTGTTCCGCCGGACGAAGCGGGCGCCCGTGCTGATGTGGATTCTCGACCTCTGGCCCGAGAGCCTGTCGGCTGTCGGCGCGGTAAGGTCTTCGCGCGTGCTGGGCGCCGTCGGACGGATCGTGCGGTTCATCTACCGCCGCTGCGACCGAATTCTGGTCCAGTCGCGGGCCTTCTGGCCCAGCGTCGTCCGCGACGGCGGCGACGCCGCCCGCATTCGCTATTTCCCCAACTGGGTCGAGCCGGTTTTTCAGTCGGGTCTCGAAGACGTCGAGCCGGCTCCGGAGACGCGTCCGTTCGCCGGAACCTTCAACGTCATGTTCGCCGGCAACGTCGGCGAGGCGCAGGACATGCCCGCCGTCCTCGACGCCGCCGAGGCGGTGCGCGATCTGGACGCCGTCCGCTGGCTGATCGTGGGCGAGGGGCGGGCCATGGACCTGCTGCGCGCCGAGATCGCACGGCGGGATCTGGCCGATCGGGTCCATCTGCTCGGCCGGCATCCGGTCGACCGCATGCCGGCCTTCTTCGCCGGCGCCGACGCGCTTCTGGTCAGCCTGCGGCCCGAGCCGATCTTCGCCCTGACCGTCCCAGGCAAGGTGCAGAGCTACATGGTCACGGGGCGCCCGGTGCTGGGCATGATCGACGGCGAGGGCGCGCGCGTCATTTCCGAGTCGGGCGGTGGCCTGACCGCGCCCGCCGGCGACGGCGCCGCCCTGGGCCAGGCCGTTCGCCGGCTGGTCGGCATGTCGCCGCAGGAACGGCGCGCCATGGGCGACCGCGGCCGGGCGTTCGCTCTTCGTGAATTCGACCGCGACGCCCTGTTCGACCAGTTCGTGACCTGGGCCGAAGAGGCGGTGGCCGAAGCCGGCTGATCCGGCGTTTCGGCGCTTGGATCGCCGCCCGGCGACGTGCCATAGCGAGGCATGTCCTCGGTCAAAGATTCCGCCCAACTCGCCCCGGAAACCCTGATGATGGGACACGGCTACGACCCGTCCCTGTCCGAGGGGTCGATCAAGCCGCCCATCTTCCAGACCTCAACCTTCGTCTTCCGCTCGGCGGAGGACGGAAAGCGGTTCTTCGAGGTCGCCTACGGCTTGAGGGAGCGCGGGCCGGAGGAGGCTCTGGGCCTGATCTATTCCCGGATCAACAATCCGAATCTGGAGATCCTGGAGGACCGTCTGGCCGTATGGGAGCGGGCCGAGCGCGCCCTGGTCTTCTCCAGCGGCATGGCCGCCATCTCAACGACCGTCCTGGCGCTCAGCCGCCCCAACGACGTGGTCGTCTACACCGCGCCGGCCTATGGCGGAACCGAATACCTCTTCGATCGCATCCTGCCCCGCATGGGCGTGCGCACCGTCAGCGTGGCCGACTGCGACGGCGGAGCCGCCCTGGCCGCCGCAATCACGACCGCGAGCGTGGAGGCGTCGCGCGCCGGCGGGCGGCTCGCCGCCGTCTACGTCGAGACGCCGGCCAACCCCACCAACCAACTCATCGATCTGGAGGCCGCCGCCGGCGCCATCCGGGCGCTGGGTCTCACCGAGCCGCCGCCGCTGGTCGTCGACAACACCTTCCTCGGGCCGCTGTGGCAGAAGCCGTTGCAGCATGGCGCCGATCTGGTCGTCTATTCCCTGACCAAATACGTGGGCGGCCACTCGGACCTGATCGCCGGCGCCTGCCTGGGACGCGGCGACCTCATGGCCCGGGTCGCCGAGATGCGCACGATCTGCGGCACGATCACGGATCCGCACACGGCCTGGCTGCTGACGCGCAGCCTGGAGACCTTGCACATCCGCATGGAGCGGTCGCAGGCGAACGCGGTGGAGCTGGTCCGGCGGCTGAGGGGGCTGCGCGGCGTCGCCTCGGTTCTCGACGCCGGCGGCGTCGAGAGTTCGCCCGATCAACAGGACATCTTCCGCCGTCAGTGCGCAGGGCCGGGCTCGACCTTCTCGATCCGCCTGGCGGGGGGCGAGACCGAAGCCTTCCGCTTTCTGAACGCGCTGCGCCTGTTCAAGCTGGCGGTCAGCCTCGGCGGAACGGAAAGTCTTGCGTCGCATCCGTCCAGCACGACTCACTCGGACTATTCGCCGGAGGCGAAAGCCAGGTGCGGGATCGGCGACGATCTGGTCCGTCTGTCCGTCGGCATCGAGAACGTCGACGATCTGTTCGCCGACCTGTCTCAAGCCCTCAGCCATCTCTGAGGGCTTGAGGGCCTCCCGGGATCAGCGCCGCCCAATCGACGAATAGTCGAAGCCCCGCGCCCGCATTTCGTCCGGCCGATAGACGTTTCTCAGATCGACCATCACCGGCCGCGCCATGGTGAGCTTGACCCGATCCAGATCCAGGGCGCGGAACTGGTCCCACTCGGTCACGATGACCGCCGCGTCGGCGCCCGCCAGCGCCTCGTAGGGGCCGTCGACGAAGGTCAGGTCGCGCAGCAGCTTGCCGGCTTCCTCCATGCCTTCCGGGTCGAACGCCTGCACCGTCGCGCCCGCCGCGATCAGCGCCGGCACCAGATCCAGCGCGGGGCTGTCGCGCATGTCGTCGGTGTTCGGCTTGAAGGTCAGCCCCAGCAGCCCGACCGTCTTGCCCTTCAGGTCGCCGCCGACGGCCGCGCGCACCCGCTCGATCATCGACTTCTTGCGCGCATCGTTGACGGCGACGGTGGTCTCCACCAGCCGCACCGGCGCCCCGGCTTCCTTCGCCGTATGAACCAGCGCCAGCGTGTCCTTGGGAAAACAGCTGCCGCCGTAGCCGGGGCCCGCGTGCAGGAATTTCCCCCCGATCCGGTTGTCCAGACCGATGCCGCGCGCGACCTGCTGCACGTCCGCCCCGACCTTTTCGCACAGGTCCGCCATTTCGTTGATGAAGGTGATCTTCATCGCCAGGAAGGCGTTGGCCGCATACTTGATCAGCTCCGAGGTCCGGCGTGCCACGAACAGCAGCGGGCTCTCGTTCAGGTTCAGCGGACGGTAAAGCTCGGCCATCACCGCGCGCGCCCGCGCGCCGCGGTCGCTGTCCAGGTCATCGATGCCGATGACCACGCGGTCCGGCCGCTTGAAGTCGCCGATGGCCGCGCCTTCGCGCAGGAATTCCGGGTTCGACACCACCACCACGTCGGCTTGCGGGTTGACCCGCCGGATGATCGCCTCGACCTCGTCGCCCGTGCCGACCGGCACGGTCGACTTGGTGACCACGACGGTGAAGCCTTCTATCAGACCCGCGATCTCCTCCGCGGCGGCATGAACGTAGGACAGGTCGGCATGGCCATCGCCTCGGCGAGAGGGCGTGCCCACGGCGATGAACACCGCGTCCGCCTGGCGGATCGCCTCGGCCCCGTCGGTGGTGAAGAACAGGCGGCCGTCGCGGACGTTGGCCTCCACCAGACCTTCCAGCCCGGGCTCATAGATCGGCATCTCGCCCGCGCGCAGGCGGTCGATCTTGGAGGCGTCCTTGTCGATGCAGGTGACCACGTGGCCGAAATCGGCGAAACAGGCCCCCGAAACCAGGCCGACGTATCCCGTTCCGATCATCGCCACGCGCATGCGCCCGCCTCCTTGGGTTCGGGCGTCTCGTTAGCGGGCCGGGACGCGCAAGGCCAGTCTCCAGCGGACGGAGAGAGCGAGGGTGTCGAGATCGAGCGGACCGCGTCCGGAGCGCCCGGCATGAACGTCGTCCCCATCATCCTGTGCGGCGGCGGCGGCACGCGTCTGTGGCCCGCCTCCACCCCCGATCGTCCCAAGGGGCTTATGGCGATCGCGGGACGCAGCCTGCTGGCCGCCACCCTGGAACGTTGCCGGGGACTCGGCGACCGGGCCGTGGTCGTCGCCTCGGCCGAGCATGAAGCGCCCGTCCGCACCCAGATCGACTCAGGTCCCGACGCCGTCGATCTGGTTCTCGAGACCGCCGCACGCGACACGGCCCCAGCGCTGCTGGCCGGGGTCCGCGTCGCTGCTTCGCGCGATCCGCGCGCGGTCGTCGCCCTGGTCCCCTGCGACCACCACATGTCCGACGACGCCGCCTTCCGCGACGCCCTGCGCCGCGCCGCCGACCTGGCTCAGGACGGGCGGCTGGTCCTCCTGGGCGTCGTCCCGACGGCGTCGTCGTCCGCCTATGGTCACATCCGTCCCGCCGGCCCAGGGGCCGCCCCGGTCGCGGCCTTCGTCGAAAAGCCCGACCTGCCGACGGCCGTGCGCCTGACCGCCGAGGGCTGTCTGTGGAATGCCGGCATCCTGGTGGCCCGGGCCGACGTGCTCTGGGCCGAGGCCGAGCGTCACGCCCCGAACGTGACGCGCGCCGTCGCCGCCTCTGTCGCCGGTCCGGGGCTCACAGGGCCCGCCTACGCCGAGGCGCCGCGCATCTCCATGGACTATGCCGTGCTGGAGAAGTCCTGCCGCGCCTGGGTGCTGCCGGTCGACTTCGGCTGGTCGGACCTCGGCGCCTGGGACGCCGTGGCGGACCGCGTCCCGTCCGGGCCCGCGCGCCTCGTCGACGCGGAGCGGGTCTGGGTCCAGGCGCCCGAGGGCGTTCGGGTCGCGGTCGTCGGCCTGTCCGACGTCATCGTGGTCGTGGAAGACGGCGCCGTCCTCGTCTGCGCCCGCGACGCCGCGCAGCAGGTTCGGCGGGCGGCGACCGACTAGGGGCGACGGTCCAGCCAGGTCATCAGGGGCGCCAGTCGCGGAGACGCCCACCAGCCGATCGCGGCGCCCACCGCGTCGGCCACCAGGTCCATCAGGCTGCGGTCGCGGCCCACCCAGTCCTGGACGACCTCCACCCCCGCGCCGATCAGCACCGCCAGCAGGGCGGCGCCCAGCCGGTGCCGCCACACGGGGGCGATCTGCAATGACAGGGTGATCGCCAGAAATCCCAGCAGATGCCAGACCTTGTCGGCCCACGCCGCCGGTCCCGGCGGATGCGCCTGCGGCGTCAGCATCAGGACCAGCAGGCCCAGGATCACGGACAGGGCGGCGAGACGGACGATCGAACGCATCCGGATCGACTAGCATTGAATCCTCGGTCGTGAATGTGCGACGAGGGGCCGTAATGTTCGGCAGTCTGTTCCGCAAATCGTCCGTACCCCCGCCGTCTCCCGAACCCGCCCGCATCCGGCGCGCGGGGCCTGAGGGTCAGGTCGTATGGGCCATCGGCGACGTGCACGGCTGTCTCGACCTGCTGGACGGTCTGCTGCGGGCCCTCGCCGCCGACGCCTCTGACGACGCGCGGCCTCGCGTTCTGGTGATGCTGGGCGACTATGTGGACCGCGGCCCCGACTCGCGCGGCGTGATCGACCGCCTGGTCGAGGTGGCCGAGACGCCGGGCGTCCAGGCGCACTTCATCCGCGGCAATCATGAGGACAAGCTGCTGGAGTTCCTGGACGACCCCATGGCCGGGCCGACCTGGTGCGAATACGGCGGCGACGCGGCCCTGCGGTCGTGGGGCCTGTCCCCGCCGGCCATCCGCCACCGCAAGGAGGGCTGGGCCAACCTGGCCGAGGATTTCCGCCACAAGGTCACGCCGCGCCAGCGTCGGTTCCTCGAGGGGCTCGCGCCCAGCGTCGCCCTGGGCGGCTATTACTTCTGCCACGCGGGCGCCCTTCCGGGCACGCCGCTGGAGGAACAGTCGGAGCGCGACCTGATGTGGATCCGCGGACGCTTCCTGAACGACGACCGGCCCTTCGACCGCGTCGTGGTGCACGGGCACACGCCGACGGAGGATCCGCACGTCGATCACCGGCGGATCGGCGTCGACACCGGCGCCTACGCCACCGGCGTCCTGACCGCCCTGCGTCTCGACGGGTCGGAGGAGCGCTTCATCCAGGCCGTCCGCGCGCCGGAAGGCGACGTCGTCGTCCGCGAGTGGACGCCGCCTCTCCGAAGCCAGGCATGACCGTCCACTTGTTGGGCGGGGGCGTCTGGGTCATGGTGAAGACGGGCGGACGGAGACCCCGGCCTTGACCTTCGTGTGCGGCCCCCGAATGCGCAACTCGCTCGCCACCCGCGCCGCCCTTCTGGACGCGGCCGTACGCCGCTTCACGCGCGACGGCTACGACGACGTCGGCATGCGCGACGTGGCCGGCGACGTCGGCATCGACGCCGCCCTGGTGGTTCGCTACTTCGGCTCCAAGGAACAGCTGTTCGAGGCGGCGCTGGACGCCTGTTTCGACGGCGACGACCTGTGGGAGGGCGACCGCGCCACCTTCGGAGCCCGCATCGCCGAACAGCTGGTCGACCGGGGCCAGGATGCGGAAAAGCTGCACGGCCTTCTCATCATCCTGCGCTCGCTCGGTTCGGCCAAGGCCATGGACGTGATCCAGACCAGCTGCATGCGGGACTTCATCGCGCCGCTGACGGCATGGCTGGGCGGCGACGACGCCCCGGTGCGGGCGCGCCTGCTGGCCGGCTTCATCATGGGCATGTCGATCAGCCGCGAAATCACCTCGGCGGGCGCGCTGTCGGACGAGCACTGCAGTCAGCTGCGCGACCGGTTGGGCCGGACCCTTCAGGCGCTGGTCGACGGCGGCGCGACTTGAGCCCCGCTTGAGCCTTGGGCGCGGCTCGCTATAAGGGCGCCCACACGATGGATTCCGCCCCAGGACACGACGACATGGCCGACCCGCACGCTTCCGGCGACACCTCCTACCAGCGCGGTTCGCAGGAGATCTCCGAGCAGGTCTCCACCTTCCACCTGGTGATGGGTCTGACCAAGTGGGGCTCGCTGGCGATCGCCGCGGTCCTGCTGCTTCTGACGATCTGGTTCATGCCGAACGGCAATCTCTTCGGCGGCCTGATCGCGGCCGGCGCCCTCGTCGCCATCGGCGTCTTCGCCCTGCGCGACAAGACGACCCACTGAACCTGCGCGGGGCGGACGTGACCCATCCCGCCCTTCAGTCCGCCGTCCGAGACGACGACCTCGACCGCGTCCGCGCCCTCGCCGCCGACCCCGTCGCGCGGGAGACGCCCTGTCCGAACGGCTGGACTCCCCTCATCGTCGCCGCCTACGAGGGCCGGCTTGAGGCCATGCGCGTTCTGCTGGACGCCGGGGCGCGGCCGGACGGGGCCAACGCCAAGGGCACGACGCCGCTGATGTTCGCCAAGGGGCACTTCCTGCGCACGGGCGACGCGGCTCCCATGCGGTTGCTGCTCGCCCGGGGCGCGGACCCTGAGGCGCGCGACGCGCGGAACCTGCGCCTGATCGACTATGTGCCCGACAACCGGCGCGCCGAGGTCGCCGCCGTGCTGGCCGCCCCGCCGCTTTGACGGCCATTCCCAATCCGGCCTAACGTTCCTTTCCGAGACCATTCGGGGAGGATTCGCTTGGCCGTCGCCCTTGCCGTGACCCGCGAACGCCGCGACGGCGAGACCCGCTGCGCCGTCACCCCCGACGCCGTCAGGAAACTGATCGCCCTGGGCTGCACGGTCACCGTCGAGGCCGGGGCGGGGCAGGGCTCCTCCATCCCCGACACAGAGTTCACAGCCTCCGGCGCGACGGTGGCCGCCGACACCCACGCCGTCCTGTCCGGCGCGGACGTCCTGCTGAAGGTGCGCGGCCCGACGGCGCAGGAGATCAGCGCGCTCAAGCCCGGCGCCGTGGTCGTCGCCCTGCTGGACGCCTACAGGGAAAAGGACACGGTCGCCGCCCTGGCCAAGGCCGGCACGACCGCCTTCGCCATGGAGTTCGTGCCCCGCATCACCCGTGCCCAGGTCATGGACGCCCTGTCGTCCCAGGCCAATCTGGCCGGCTATCGCGCGGTGATCGAGGCGGCCCACAGCTATGGCCGCGGCTTTCCCATGATGATGACCGCCGCCGGCACCGTGGCGGCCGCCAAGGTCTTCGTCATGGGGGCGGGCGTGGCGGGCCTGCAGGCCATCGCCACCGCGCGCCGCCTGGGCGCCGTCGTCACCGCCACCGACGTCCGCCCCGCCGCCAAGGAACAGGTAGAGTCGCTCGGCGCCAAGTTCGTCGCGGTGGAGGACGAGGAGTTCAAGGCCGCCGAAACCGCCGCCGGCTACGCCAAGCCCATGTCGGCCGAATATCAGGCCAAACAGGCCGAACTGACCGCCACCCACATTCTCAAACAGGACATCGTCGTCACCACCGCCCTGATCCCCGGCCGCCCCGCGCCGCGCCTGATCACCGCCGCCCACGTCGCCTCGATGAAGCCAGGCTCGGTGCTGATCGACCTGGCGGTCGAGAACGGCGGCAACGTCGAGGGGGCGGTGCTGGGCCAGACGGTCACGACCCCTGGCGGCGTCCAGATCGTCGGCTGGGCCAACCTCCCGGGCCGCATCGCCTCGGACGCCAGCGCGCTGTACGCCCGCAACCTGACCGCCTTCCTCGGCCTGCTGGTCAAGGACGGGGCCCTGGCGGTGGACCTGGAAGATGAGATCCTGAAAGCGGCCGTCGTCACCCACGGCGGGACGGTGGTGCATGAGGGGGTGCGGGGATGAGGTCTCGCCCGAAATCTCCCTCCCCTTCATGGGGAGGGACGGCGAGCCTCGGCGAGCCCGGGTGGGGCCGTTCGACCGCACCCCACCCCGGCGGCTGCGCCGCCACCCCTCCCCATGAAGGGGAGGGAGAAAGGTAGTCATGGACCCCGTCGACCCCACCGTCTTCCGCCTGGCCATCTTCGTCCTGGCCATCTTCGTCGGCTACTACGTCGTCTGGTCGGTCACGCCCGCGCTGCACACGCCGCTGATGGCCGTGACCAACGCCATCTCCAGCGTCATCGTCGTCGGCGGCCTGATCGCGGCCGCCGCCCTCAGCGGCGACGCCACCGGCGTCGACGCCTGGATCGCCAAGGGCGCCGGCGTCGCCGCCGTGACCCTGGCCAGCGTCAACATCTTCGGCGGCTTCATGGTCACGCGCCGCATGCTGGCCATGTACCGCAAGAAGGAGAAGCCGAAGGTCGAGGCGGCCAAGGCATGACGCTGGACCCGGTCCGCCTGGCCGTCGGCGTCGCGTGGCTGGCCACGCTGACGGGCTTGGGCCTGTGGATCTGGATGGCCGTGCGCTGCCGCTGCCCGATCACCAAGCTGCGGCTGCACGACTGCGGCGTGGTGCTGGTCTTCTCCGCCGTCCTGACCTGGATCGGGGTCAAGGCCGAGCCCATGACCGGTTTCGACTGGGCCATGGTCTTCCTGGGCCCCCTGTTCATCGCCGCCGCCCTGTGGCGGCTCAACCGCACGCGGATGGGGCGGTGATGGATCGGCCGGCGACTCAGTTGGACCAGGTGTTGCAGGTGCTCCGGCGCGAGCAATCGCGGGCGCGCGCCGTGGGGGTCGAACTGGTCGGCGTCGTCGGATCAGTCGCGCGAGGCGAGGCGGGCCCCGACAGCGACGTCGACGTGGTCTACGACGTGACGGGGCAGCCCAGCCTGTTCGACCTTGGTGGGCTGATGGCGGACCTCGAGGACGCGCTTGGACGCAAGGTCGATCTTGTCGGACGACGCGCGATGAAGCCGGAGCGCTGGATTTGGATGAGCCGCGATTTGGTGCTGCTGTGAAAATCGTGCCGATCGTCTTCCTGCTGGAGGACATGCGGGAGCATGCCGCGCTGGCGGTCGAGTTCCTGGAGGGCCGCGACGACGGCGCGGTCGAGCGTGATCTTCGCACGCAACTCGCGTTGTTCAGGGCCGTGGAGATCGTCGGCGAAGCCGCGTCCAAGCTTCCGCTCGAATGGCGGACGGCCAATGATCAAGTCCCGTGGCGTAGGGCGATCAACATGCGGAACATCCTGATCCACGGCTATCGAGAGATCGAACTGCCGATCGTAACCACCACCGTCCGCGAGGAATTTCCGGTCCTCATCGCGGCGCTGGAGAAACTTCTGGCGGAGCTAGATCGACCATGAACGCCTCCGTCGCGGCCCTGGCCTATCTGGCCTCCGGCGTCCTGTTCATTCTCAGCCTGCGCGGCCTCTCCAGTCCGGAGACCAGCCGGCAGGGCAATACCTTCGGCATGATCGGCATGGCGCTGGCCACCGCCGTCACCCTGCTGACGCTCTACACCACCGGCGCGCTCGACCCGCTGACGCTCGGCCTGATCGCCGGCGGCGTCGTCGTCGGCGGCGGGGCGGGGGCCCTGATCGCCGCGCGGGTTCAGATGACCCAGATGCCCCAGCTGGTCGCGGCCTTCCACAGCCTGGTCGGCATAGCCGCCTGCCTGGTCGCCGTCGGCGCCGTCTACGCGCCGGAAGCCTTCGGCATCATGACCGCGGACGGCGGCATCAAGACCCTGTCCCTGATCGAGCTCTCGCTCGGCGTCGCCATCGGCGCCGTCACCTTCACCGGCTCGGTGATCGCCTTCGCCAAGCTGAACGGCAACATGTCGGGCGCGCCGATCCTTTTGCCCGCCCGCCATCTGATCAACGTCGGCCTGGCGCTGGGGATGGTGTTCCTGATCGGCATGTTGATCGGCACGCAAGGGTCCGCGACCTGGGCCTTCTGGGGCGTCTTCGCCCTGGCCCTGGTGCTGGGCGCGACCCTGATCATCCCCATCGGCGGCGCCGACATGCCGGTGGTGGTGTCGATGCTGAACTCCTACTCCGGCTGGGCCGCCGCGGCGCTTGGCTTCACGCTGGAGAACATCGCCCTGATCATCACCGGGGCCCTGGTCGGCTCGTCCGGCGCGATCCTGAGCTACATCATGTGCAAGGCGATGAACCGGTCGTTCTTCTCGGTCATCCTGGGCGGCTTCGGCGGCGACGCGGCGGCCGCAGCAGGCGGCCACGTCGAGACCCGCCCGGTCAAGCAAGGCAGCGCCGACGACGCCGCTTTCATCATGAAGAACGCGTCCAAGGTCATCATCGTCCCCGGCTACGGCATGGCCGTGGCCCAGGCCCAGCATGCGCTGCGCGAAATGGCCGACAAGCTGAAGGAAGAAGGCGTCGAGGTGAAATACGCCATCCACCCCGTCGCCGGCCGCATGCCGGGCCACATGAACGTCCTGCTGGCCGAGGCCAACGTCCCCTATGACGAGGTGTTCGAGCTGGAGGACATCAACGCCGAGTTCGCCAGTTGCGACGTCGCCTTCGTCATCGGCGCCAACGACGTCACCAACCCCGCCGCCAAGACCGACCCCACCAGCGCCATCTACGGCATGCCCATCCTCGACGTCGAAAAGGCCGGCACCGTCCTGTTCGTCAAACGCGGCATGGCCGCCGGCTATGCCGGCGTCGAGAACGAACTCTTCTTCCGCGACAACACCATGATGCTCTTCGCCGACGCCAAGAAGATGGTCGAGGGGATCGTGAAGGGGCTGTGAGGGGTGGCGAACGAGGAAGAACTGCGAGCGGCGATCGACGCCGTCGGCCAAGTGCTCGACCTGATCGAGCGCCACGATGGCGAGATCGCCACTGATGTGACCGCCCGGGTCCGTCGCTCATTGGCACGGTTGGCTTCCGGCGATCCGGACGCGTTGCGGTCGCTGTTGTCTGAGGCGACCGGCGGGATGGGCTCTCTGAACGACTACGGGTTCGCGTCGAGGGTCGACGACGATGTGCGTAACGAGAAGAACGCGCTCATGGCCTTCGCTGCAGAGAAGTGTCGGATCGCGTTGAGGAGCCGCGGCATCGAACCCTGGCGCTAAGCCGCTGCGCTCTCGACCTTCAGCACCCCCGCCGCCGCCATGTCGGCGTGCAGCGCGTCCGGCGCCCAGTCATACCCGTTGGGCCAGGTCAGGGCGCCGAACTCCAGAAACACCCGGTCGAAATAGGCGGGGTCCCGAAAAGGCTCTGTCACAGGGGCGCCCCGCGTCGCCAGGTCCGAGAAATCCCACTCGCCCGCCAGGCCGTCGCTGAACCACAGCTTCAGGCGCCAGTCGCCCAGCCGCTTCAGCTTCTTCACGCGCACGCACTCAGTTGTCATTGTCGGCGTCGGGTCCAGGGATGCGCTCCGGCGGGGTCTCAGCGCGCACCGCACCCCATGCCGCGCGCAACTCGGGCTTATACATCAAAACCCATTTCTGGACGAGGCGGCGCTGCGGTCCCGACAGTCGACCGCCGATCACCTCGCCGCTCTCGATGTCGAACTTCGCCTCCTGCCCACCGAAATAGGCGTGGAAATGCGGCGGCGCATGGTCGTTGAAGAACATGCGGATGGCGATGCCGTGGAAGAAGGCTATGGTCGGCATCCGGCGACGCTAACAGCCAGGGTTGCATCCGGCCATGCCCACCGAACCCAAGACCCGTCCCACCTCCGTCCCCGTCGCCGACTTCATCGCCTCGGTGGAGCATCCGGTCCGCCGAGCCGACGCCGAGGTGGTCTGCCGCATGCTGCAGGAGGTGTCGGGCCAGGCCCCGGTCATGTGGGGCCCGTCGATCATCGGCTTCGGGTCGTACAGAAGCTCGACCGGCGACTGGCCCCGCATCGGCTTCTCGCCGCGCAAGGCCAACCTGTCGCTCTACGTCACCATGCCCGGATCGCCGGACGACGCGGCCTTGCTGGCGAAGTTGGGCAAGCACAAGATCAGCGTCGCCTGCCTCTATGTGAACAAGCTGGCCGACGTGGACCCGGACGTCCTGCGCCGGCTGGCCACCCAGACCTGGGCCGCCATGCAGGCGAAGTACCCGGTCTAGCCCCGCCCCGCGTACGCGTCGAAGAACGGCTTCAGCCTGTCCTCATGGCGTTTCCATGCCGTCGCCGATTTCGAGTACAGCGGCTTCCTCACCTGAGCGAAGCTGGCGGTGGTCACGGCCCGGTCGGTCTTGTGGAAGTCCCGCACCTGGTCCTCCCACGGCAGGCCGACGTGATCCAGAATGCGCCGCATCCACACATCCGGATCGGCGACCAGCTCCTCATACGGCACGGTCAGCAGCGTGCCCTTCGGAAGCATCTTCGACCAGTGGTCCCACAGCCGGTCCTCGCCCCGGAAATGCCGGCCGATATGCTCCAGCGACCGGGCCCAGTCCACGCCCTTGGCGAACCGCGTGCGGAAACACGACCACGCGATCCCCGCCGGATGCCGCCTCAGCCAGATGAACTTTGCCCGTGGCAGGCACTGGTGGATCAGGCCCAGGATCCGCGTGTGGTTCAGCGTCTTGTCGACCACGCGCCCCTCCTTGCCGAACCGCTCGTCCAGCAGATGCAGGTACGACCGGCCGATCCGTCCGGGCAGGACCGCGCCGCCCGCGCCGTCGAAGGCCTCCCGCACCGCGCGCGGGTCGTGGGTCCGCAGCTTCATCGCCGCGTGACGGAACATCTGCACCTCGGCCCCGTCGTGCACCTGCGAATGGCTGACCAGGATCTGCTCCACCAGCGTGGTCCCCGACCGCGGCAGGCCCAGCACGAAGATCGGCCGGTCGTCGTGACAGTCCGACTTGGGCAGGCTCTCCATGAAAGCCCGGTCCCACCCCGCGACCACCTCGTCCACGAACCGGTCCGCCTCGTCGGGGCGATAGGCGCTGTCCGGCATCTGCAGCCGCCCGGCCTCGGCGAAGGCGTCGAAGGCGCGGTCCACCTGGTCGGTGTCGTCATAGGCCTTGCCCAGAGCGTAAAGCAGCACGACCCGGCTCATGCGTCGCTCCGGCGCCTGGCCGATCCGCTCCAGCAGGGCCTCCATCGCCGGAACGTCCGGGTCGTCCGGTGTGAAGGTCTTGATCCCCGCCAGCACCGACCAGGCGTTCTCCGCCCCCATGGCCACCGTCGGCAGGGTCAGGATGCGCCTCAGGATCGCCGTCGCCTCCGCTTCCTCGCCGAACTGCACGTGGATGGTCGCCAGGAAGTGCAGGGCCGAGGGATCGTTCGGCCGATCGCGCACCAGGGCCAGCGCCTCGCGGCGCGCCTCTTCCGTGCGTCCGTTCTGGCTCAGCATGTTGGCGTATGCTTGCCGGTGCTCGGCCGTCGGCGCCGCGGCGACGGCCCGCCGCGCGGCGGCCAGGGCGAGGGTCACCTCGCCGATCGTGTCGGCCATGCGCGACACCGACATCCATTTGGCGCCCAGCGGCGGGTCCGCCTGGATCGCGCGCCCCAGCAGGGCCGCGCAGGCGTCCCTCTCTCGGGCCTTGAAGGCCTCCACCGCGGCGTTCACGGCCTGGGCGCCGTCGAGGGTCTGGATCGCGTCCGTCATCCGCCCCGGCTAGCGGGCGGGCGGGCGGGGGGCAAGGGCCGGATCACGCCGCCATGCGCATCGGCCCATGCTCCTGCATGCCGTCCAGCGCGGCGCGGCCCTCGTCCCACAGCGCGTCCTCCTCGGTCCAGCGGGCGGCGGCGCGGCGGTCGATCACGTCCACCACCTGCTCCTCCAGCCGGTCCCAGATCACGGCCAGATCCTTCGACCGCCCTTCGCAGGGCACGATCAGATAGCGATTGGCGGCGACGGCGACGGCGGGGTCGAAGTGGGTCATCTGCATGGTCTCCTGCATGGGGGCGACGTGTCGATGAGACCCTTATGGAGCGGCGTTGCGTCAGAAACGGTCGTAGTGTACCGACCGTCCCATGCGGCATGAAAAGGCGGGTCTGGTCATCGAGCTTGCGCGGCGCATGGCCGCTAGCGCCGAAGGCCTGACGCTGGACGAGATGGCGCAGGAGATGGGCGTCGGCCGCCGCACGGTCGAGCGCATGCGCGACGCGGTCCTGTCCCTCTATCCCCTGGCCGAGGAGGTGTCGGACCCGCCGACCAAGCGCTGGCGCATCCGCGGCGGCCTGTCCGGCTTCGAGCAGGCTCCGACCACGCCCGAACTGGTCGAGCTGTCCCGTGCCGCTCAAGGGTTGCGCGCCGGCGGAGAACCCGCCCGCGCCGCCGCGCTCGAAAGCCTCGAGCGCAAGGTCAAGGCCGCCATGCGCGCCTCCGTCCTGACCCGCATCGCCCCGGATCAGGAGGCGCTGATGCGCGCCCAGACCCTGGCCGTCCAGGCCGGCCCTCGCCCCTCATCCGATGAGTTGGTGCTGGCCGAAATCCATCAGGCGATCCTGGCCCAGCGCCCCCTTGGCTTCACCTACAGCCGCCCGGGGGCGGAGGCGCGCCGCCGCACCGTCGCTCCCTGCGGCCTGATGTTCGGCCGGGCCAACTATCTGGTGGCCGCCGACCTGACGACGTCCAAGATCCAGACCTTCCGCCTCGACCGCATGGCCGCCGTGCGGGCGGAGGAGGGGACCGCCGCCCCGCCCGCCGAATTCGACCTCGGCGCCTTCGCCGCCCGCAGCTTCGGCATCTATCAGGACGCGGTCGAGGACGTCGTCCTCAGGGTCGCTCCAGGCGAAAAGACCGAGGAAGCCCGCGCCTGGCGCTGGCACCCCACCCAGACCCTGGAAGACGCCCCCGACGGCGGCGTCATCGTCCGCTTCACCGCCTCGGGCATGCGCGAACTCGCTTGGCACCTGTTCACCTGGTCCGGCAGCGTCACGATCCTGGCCCCGGAGCGGCTGAAGCAGGTGATGGCGGAGGAGCTGAAGGCGGCGCAGGCGGCATTGGGGGGCTGATCTCTTGACCGAACAGTTGTTTCATCGCCGAGGTTCGTCGTCCCAGACGTCGGAGGATTGTTCGGCTCAGGTCACGTCGAATGAACTTTGGGGGAAAGGAGCGCGCCCGAGCGGCATGCCCGCTGCAAAAGCATACCTGGGGCCGCTGCCCGCGGGCGTCGTTGGGATCGAGTTCACGACTTCGGTCGCACCGGAATCGAATGGTCATCCATTCGCAGCGATGTGGTATGAACGAACTCCGGGCACAGCGGTTCGCGATGTGGACGGCGTGGATTATGTGGGCATTCCGATCGTGATCACCCGGAACACACAATGCTGAAGCCGTTGCCCGTCGATCAAATCGAAGAGCGGAGCATGGAGTCGGTAGCCGTGCTGAAGGCTCCGCTCGCCCGTTTCAGTCAAAAGGCCGGTTGGGCGTTCCACCCCGGGGGCGACGACTTCGACGATTTCGACGGGGCCGCATTCGACCTCGCCGGCGTAGGCTCCGTCGGCTTGGTAAGCTACAAGGGACAGCCGGTGGGGACGTCCTCGGTGCTGGTTCCGCAAAACCTGCCGGGGGACAAAAAGCGCAAGCTGATCGAAGCCATCCTGGCTGCTGGCGCGCTGGATCGCACGGCTGTGGAGTGGACGATTCCGACCGATCAGCTTCGATCTCGACGGTTCGGCGCCCTCGGTCGTGTCGCCAAGGTGCTGGGGACCGGAGCGAAGACGCGTCGAGCGGCGAGCTGAGGCCGCCAAACAGCACTGCGCTGCTACGTCCGTTTCTGACGCACCCCTGCGCCATCCTGTCGGCATGACCCACCATGACGACGTTCCCACCTACATCACCGGCAGCGACATCTGGGACGTCGCGCGCCAGCTTTTCGAGACCGGCTATCCGGCCCGGATCATCTGCGAGGATCTGGAGCTGTCGACCGCCACCTTCTGGCGGCGCGCGCGCGAGGACGGCTGGCTGCGGCGCGATCAGGTCAAGAAGGCGCCGCCGCCACTCGACATGGACGCTCCGGTCCAGGATCCGGCCGACGCCGCCGACATCGCCTGGCGGCGCATGACCCAGGCGCTGGAGGCGGGCCACGTGCTGGAGGCCGTGCGCTGGCGCCGCCTGCACGCCGGCCTGACGGTGGGCGAGGCGCACGCCGTCTCGCGTGCCCAAAAGGCCACGCGCGAACAGATCGACGGCCTGTCCGCCACCGCCCGCCTGATCGAGGCCCAGGCCAAGGCCGCCCTCAACCTGCGCGACGTGGAGCGGGGCGGGGATCGGTCCGGGGGGGCGTGATGGAAATGATAGAAATTTTTTTGTGACTCTCACGAGGCAAGCCCTTCCCTCCCCTTCAGGGGAGGGAGGTCGCGGAGCGACCGGGTGGGGCATGTTCGAATGAAGCCCACCCTGGCGGCTGCGCCGCCGCCCCTCCCCTGTAGGGGAGGGAAGGACCTCACCCCGGCTCGAACGGATACGGGCTCACCGACTTGGCCCAGTCGTCCACGGCCAGCGGCCGGTCGATCGGCGGGGCGGCGCGTTCGGCGCAGGGGTGGCGGGGGCACAGGCGGCACGCCGGGCCGATCGGCGTCACCGGCGGGTCGGCCAGGTCCAGCCCGCGCGTGTGCATCAGACGTCGCGCGTCCTTCAGCTCGCACCCCAGGCCGATCGCCAGGTCGTGCCGCTCGCCATGGCCGTCATGCCCCTGACGATCCACCGTCCGCGCCAGGGTGAACCAGCGCCGCCCGTCCGGCGTCTCGATGATCTGGGTGACGGTCTTGCCCGGCGTGCGGAAGGCGCTGTGCAGCCGCCATCGTGGGCACGCCCCGCCGAACCGCGCGAAGGGAAAGGCGCCGGACGCGTATCGCTTGGACACATTGCCCGCCTGATCGACCCGGATCAGGAAGAAGGGCACGCCCCGCGCCGTCGGCCGGCTCAGCGTCGTCAGCCGGTGCGCGACCTGCTCGAACGAGACCGAGAATCGGTTCTGCAGCCGACCGATGTCGTACCCGCTCGCCTCCGCCAGCCGCTGAAAGGCGGCGTAGGGCATCAGGATGGCCGCCGCCAGGGTGTTGGTCAGGCTGACTTTCAGCAGCGCCCGCGTGGCGTCGTCCGGCGGCCGCGCCGCCTCGGTCGTCGCCTGCAACTCCGCCCCGTGCTCCACCAGCGCCAGCTGATAGGCGATGGCGAAGGCCCGGGACGAGGCGTCCAGCGTCTCGGACAGCAAGAGCCGCCGCCGGTGCGGATCAAACCGCCGCGTCCACTCCACCATGACCTCGGCCGGCATGACCCGGACGGTCAGATTGTGCCGCTGCGCCAGCCGGGCGCGGGCCAGCGCCTCGCACCCCTCGCCCGTCATGTTCGGGTCCAGCGCCGCGTGCAGCGTCTCGCCCAGGCCGTCCAGCTCGGGGAAATAGTTCCCCCGCTCCTGGATCCAGTCGCGCACCCAGTCCGAGGGATTGGGCGCATCCGGCGCCTCGGCGCCCTCGATCAGCGCCGCCCGCGCGCGGTCCCTCTGCGCCGAATGCGCCCGGTACAGCCGCACCAGGGCCTCCGCCGCCGCCGGCGCCTCCTCCGCCAGGGTCAGCAGCTCGTGGCGCGGCGCCTCCAGCCCCTCGAACAGGGGGTCGGCCAGGATCTCGGCCAGCTCGGCCGGTCCCGCCGCGCCGGCCTGGTTCAGCGCCCTCAGATCGACGTCGTACGCCTCGGCCAGCCGCAGCAGCAGCTGCGCCGTCACCGGCCGCTGGTTGCGCTCGATGTGGTTCAGATAGCTGGGCGAAACCCCCAGGTCCCCCGCCATGGCCGTCTGCGTCAGCCCGCGCTCGCGCCTCAGCCGCCGGACCCGCGCCCCCAGGAACAGCTTGCGATCGGCGGCGACGTCCATGGCTGCTCCCCTCGGCCGAAGGCCCTTCAAGCCCTCGCCCGCTCTGCGACCCGCGAAGGGATCACAGCGACCACAACGAAAAGGCACAACGGTCACGGCGGAAGCGCGGCTGTTGAGGCATCACCGCCCCCGTCGTGTTCGTTGTGACCTCGCTGTGTTCGCTGTGATCCCTTTTCCCCTGTATGTCACGTTATGACAAATTAGCCAAGGTCACAATCCGACAAAGCGACACTATAAGTCGGTCCTGTTATGTATCAATCACGACAGCCACGTGTTCTCTAACCATGTCGGGGCGAGGGTCGCTCCGGCCGCCGCACTCAGAGGCCCGCCATGACCGACTTCGCTGACCTCGTCCCCGCGCCCAAGGGCCGTTTCGACGGCATCGAACGCCCCTATGCGGCCGCCGACGTCCTGCGCCTGCGTGGGTCGGTGCCGATCGCCCAGACTCTGGCCCAGCGCGGCGCCAACCGCCTGTGGGAGCTGCTGCACACCGAGCCCTACGTGAACGCGCTGGGCGCCGTCACCGGCAACCAGGCCATGCAGATGGTTCGGGCGGGGCTGAAGGCCATCTACCTCTCGGGCTGGCAGGTCGCCGCCGACGCCAACACCGCCGGCGCCATGTATCCGGACCAGTCGCTGTACCCCGCAAACGCCGCGCCGGAACTATGCCGCCGCATCAACCGCACCCTCCAGCGCGCCGACCAGATCGAGCATGCCGAGGGGGGCGCCAAGCGCGACTGGTTCGTGCCGATCGTGGCCGACGCCGAGGCCGGCTTCGGTGGCCCCCTGAACAGCTTCGAGATCATGAAGGCCTTCATCGAGGCGGGCGCCGCCGGCGTCCACTTCGAGGACCAGCTGGCCAGTGAGAAGAAGTGCGGCCACCTGGGCGGCAAGGTGCTGATCCCCACGGCCCAGCACGAGCGCAACCTGGTCGCCGCCCGCCTGGCCGCCGACGTCATGGGCGCCGCGACCCTGACGGTCGCCCGCACCGACGCCGAGAGCGCCCAGCTTATCACCTCCGACGTCGACGAGCGCGACTGGCCCTTCATCGACCGCGACGACCGCACGGTCGAGGGCTTCTACCGGCTGAAGGCCGGCACGGGCCTGGACCACTGCATCGCGCGCGGCCTGGCCTATGCCAAGGTCGCCGACGTCCTGTGGTGGGAGACCAGCCATCCCGACCTGGACGACGCCCGTCGCTTCGCCGAGGCGGTCCAGAAAGAGCATCCGGGCAAGCTCATGGCCTACAACTGCTCGCCGTCGTTCAACTGGAAGGCCAAGCTGGACGACGCGACCATCGCCAGATTCCAGCGCGAGCTGGGGGCCATGGGCTACAAGTTCCAGTTCGTCACCCTGGCCGGTTTCCACAGCCTGAACAACGGCATGTTCGAACTGGCCGACGGCTACCGCGAGCGCGGCATGGCGGCCTATTCCGAGCTGCAGCAGCGCGAGTTCGCCAACGAGGCCATCGGCTACACCGCCACCCGCCACCAGCGCGAGGTGGGGACCGGCTACTTTGACCAGGTGGCGACCGTCATCTCGTCCGGCCGGTCCTCCACGACCGCGCTCAAGGATTCCACCGAAACCGCTCAGTTCGCCCACTGACCCCGGAGACGACCATGCAACCGCTCAGCAACCCCGACGCCATCATCGACTTCTGCCTCGCCCCCCTGGCCCTGGAGCCCGGGACCGAGGCCGAGGCGGAGGTGCGCAAACGCCTGAACCACGTCATCCGCACCTTCCGCGCCAAGGCGGCCCAGCCGGTCTCGGTGGACTTCTCCAAGATGCCCAGCCAGGTCATCAACGAGGCCGCGCACGGCTATGAGTGAGTCCTGCCGGCGCTTGCCGGTCGCCGCCCCGGTCTCTAGAGTGATCCGGGGTTCAGGGGGAGGATTGGATGAAGGTCCGTCGAGTTTTGGCGCTGGCAGTCAGCATGGTCGCCTTGGCGGGGTGCGAGACGTTCGCGGAACCGAGCATCCTCAGTTCCACCGTCAAGGTGCAGGCAACCTCCGGACCGATGGTTGGCGCGGTGATCCGGACCGACCTGACGCAGGACATGCTGGGCGGGATGACGTACCGGGAACGGGCGGTCAACTACAGCGGCGTGCCCGTCTGCGCCCGCGTCCTTCTGATCTCGACCAATGCGTCCAACTACTCTTACGGGAGTACGCACCTGGTCCCGGTTGGCGCAACGGTGGAACTTGGGTATGCCGATAACGGAGCCACGCTGGAGTATGACCTCTGGCAGCCCGACTCCTCAGGCGTTTGCGGTTATCCGGCGGGCGCCTGACCCCTCAGGCGAAGGCGAACAGCAGCCGTCCCTGACCCATCCGCTCGCGCAGGTCCGCCAGGTCGGCGTGGGCCACCGAGAAGCAGCCGTAGCTGCGGCCCAGCTTGCCCTCGCGCGCCAGGAAGTCCGGATCGGCATAGTCCGCGCCGTGCACGATGATCGCGCGCTCGCGGGCCAGGTCGTTGGAGTACTCCAGCCCGTCCAGCAGGACGTTCGGCCCCTGCAATGGTCCCCACGACGGCCCGGCCGTCACGTAGGATCCGACCGAGGAACAATAGCTTTCCGGCACGTTCGAGAAGTTGCGGGCGAAGCCGCTGTGGTCCGGGTCCGAGCCCCGGCCGTGGCTGGTCCGCAGCACCTTGACCGACCCGCCGTGCAGATCGACCTCATACAGCCGCTCCTCGCCGGAGTGGCGCTTGAAGTCGACGACGTACATGCGGTCGCGGTTCGGGATGCGGGCGTGGTGGACGTCCAGCGCGGCCATCGCCCGGCCCATCAGCTCCTTGCGGATCAGCCCGCGGGGGTCCAGCGGCGGCGCGACCACCGGATCGACGGCGGCGACCTCGACGACGGGCGCGGGCGGAAGCGGGGTGTCGATCAGGGTCGCCACCGGCGTCACCGGCCGCACGCTCTGCGCCGCCGACGAGCAGCCCGCCAGCAGGGCCGAACCGCCCAGGATCATTCCCCGTCTCGAAACCCGCATGCGACGCCCTCGTAGCGGTTACACCGATTGTGACGCAGTGTTTCAAACCCGTCGGCCTGTTTCAACCTGAGCCTTGGCCGCAGGCGAACTTGCTCTAGGGTGCAAGCGACGTACCGGGAGGGGTTCCATGAGATCGATCATCGCGGCCGCGGCGGCCTGGCTCTGTCTGGCGGGCGCGTCCCTTGCCCAGCAAACCCCCGCCGCGCCGCCCGTTTCCCCGAACGGGGGAACCGTGTTCGTCCACGCCGGCCGCCTGCTCGCCGACCCGTCGACCGGCGTCGTGCAGCGCGATAAAACTTTGGTGATCAGCGGGAACCGGATCGTCGAGATCCGCGACGGCTTCGTCGGCGAGGGCACGGTGATCGACCTTCGGGACGCCTTCGTCCTGCCCGGCCTCATCGATTCCCACGTCCATCTGACCAGCGAGCAGAACCCCAACGCCCGGCTTCAGGCCGTGACGCTGGACACCGCCGACCGCGCCATCGTGGGCGCCGGCAACGCGCGGAAGACCCTCATGGCGGGCTTCACCACCGTGGCCGACCTGGGCGCGCCGAACGACGCCATCTTCGCGCTGCGCGACGGCGTCGCCCGCGGCGACGTGATCGGGCCACGGATCATCGCCTCCGGCTCTTCCGTGTCGATCCACGGCGGCCACGGCGACGCCAACGGCTATCGCGACGACGTGCTGCACGTGCTGTCGTCGGAATCGATCTGCTCGGGGCCTGAGGACTGCATGCGCGCCGTGCGGACGCAGGTCCGCGCCGGCGCCGACGTCATCAAGATCACCTCGACGGGCGGCGTGCTCTCGAACACCGCGGCCGGCCTGGGCCAGCAGTTCACCGACGCCGAGCTGGCCGCAATCGTCGAGGTCGCCCACCGCATGGGCCGCAAGGTCACCGCCCACGCCCACGGCGCCGACGGCATCAACGCCTTCCTGCGCGCCGGCGGCGACTCGATCGAGCACGGCACCTATCTGGACGACGAGGGCATCCGCCTGATGCGTGAGACGGGGGCCTGGCTGGTGCCCACCCTGATGGCCGGCGACTACGTCGCGCGCGTCGCCTCGGGGCCCGACAACTTCTTCACCCCGGCCCAAACGGCCAAGGCGCTGGAGGCAGGGCCGCGCATGCTGGACATGGCCGGGCGGGCTCATCGGGGCCGCGTCCGCATCGCCTTCGGCACCGACTCCGGCGTCTCGGCGCACGGCGACAACGCCGGCGAGTTCGCCCTGCTGGTGCGGGCGGGGCTGACGCCGCTGGAGGCGGTGCAGACCGCCACCGTCAACGCCGCCGAGCATCTAGGCATCCAAGACCAGGCCGGCCGCCTGCTGCCGGGCATGCCGGCCGACCTGATCGCCGTTCGCGGCGACCCGCTGGAGGACGTCACCGTGTTGGAGCGGGTCGTCTTCGTCATGCGGGGCGGCGTCGCCTATCGCAACGATCGCTGAAGGAGCCGCCATGATCGGCCGCAAGCTGACGGAAGGTCTGTTCGTCGCGCCCCAGATCCCGCCCGAGGCGATGCCTGAGGTCGCGGCGGCCGGCTTCCGCGCCGTGATCGTCAACCGTCCCGACGGCGAGGAGCCGGGTCAGCCGTCCGCCGACGTCATGGAGGCGGCGGCGCGCGACGCGGGTCTGGCGTTCCGCCGCCTGCCGGTGACCATGCCCAGCCTGTCGGCGCAGGACGCCGCGGCCTTCGCCGCCGCCCTGGACGACCTGCCGGGACCCGTTCTGGCCTATTGCCGCTCCGGCACGCGCTCGACGGCGCTCTGGGCCCTGTCGCAGGTGGGCAGGCGGCCGACGGACGAGATACTGACGGTCGCCGCCGCGGCGGGCTACGACCTGTCGATGCTGCGTCCTCGGCTGGACGTGGCCTGATCCGTCAGGCCAGCTCGACCGCCATGGCCACGGCCTCGCCGCCTCCGATGCACAGCGAGGCCATCCCCTTCTTGCCGCCGCGCGCCTGCAGCGCCGACAGCAGGGTGGACAGGATGCGCGCGCCCGAGGCGCCGATGGGGTGGCCGAGCGCGGTGGCGCCGCCGTTGACGTTCAACTTGTCGCGATCGATGCCCAACTCCTTCTGGGCGATCATGGCGACGACGGCGAAGGCCTCATTGACCTCCCACAGATCGACGTCGGCGGCGGTCCAGCCGGCGCGCTCCAGCGCCTTCTTCATGGCCGGCACCGGGGCGGTGGTGAACAGGCCCGGCTCATGCGCATGGGCGGCGTGGCTGACCACGCGGGCGACGACGGGCAGGTTCAGCGCCTTGGCCACACTCTCTCGGGTCATGACCAGGGCGGCGGCGCCGTCGGAGATCGAGGAGGCGTTGGCGGCGGTGATGGTGCCGTCCTTGGCGAAGGCGGGCTTGAGCGTCGGGATCTTGTCGGGGCGGGCCTTGCCGGGCTGTTCATCGATGTCGATCGTCTCGACGCCGGCGCGGGTCTTGACCTCGACCGGGGTGATCTCGGCCTTGAAGGCGCCGTCGGCGATGGCGGCGGTCGCTCGACGCAGGCTTTCCAGAGCGTATTCGTCCTGCTGTTCGCGGGTGAACTGGTACAGGCCGGCGGCGTCCTCGGCGAAGGCGCCCATCAGCTTGCCCGGGGTGTAGGCGTCCTCCAGCCCGTCCATGTACATGGTGTCGATGATGACGTCGTGGCCGATGCGGGCGCCGCCGCGGTGCTTGTTCATGACGTAGGGGGCCCCGGTCATGGACTCCATGCCGCCCGCGACGATGACGTCGGCGGTGCCGGCCTTCAGCGCGTCGTGGGCCATCATGGCCGCCTGCAGGCCCGAGCCGCACATCTTGTTGACGGTGGTGGCCTCGACGTGCTGGCCCAGACCGGCGCCGATGGCGGCCTGACGCGCCGGGGCCTGGCCCAGGCCGGCGGGCAGAACGCAGCCCATGTAGATCTGATCCACCTTCCCGGCCGGCACGCCCGCGCGTTCCACGGCCGCCTTGACCGCCGCGGCGCCCAGGTCGGTGGCCTTCACGCCGGACAGGGCGCCCTGGAAGCCGCCCATGGGCGTGCGGGCGAAGGAGCAGATGACGACGGGATCGGACATGACGGGGCCTCTCGAATGCTGTGCAGGCTAGATCGCGGGTCGCGCGCCATGTTGCAAGTGCTCAGTCGGCATGGGCGGCGTCCCAGGCGGCGGTGACGGTCAGGCGCCGGACATGGACCAGGGCGTCGCGCTCGGTTTCGCCGGCGCCCGGCGCGGCCCGGAATCTGCGTTCACCGAGCCCGGCTCCGGCGGCGCGGAGCAGCGGCAGCGCTTCCAGCGGGCGGCGGGCGGCGGCGAGGGCCGCGCCATGGTCGGCCGTGGTCGCAAGACGACCCAGGTGGCCGGGCGGCAGGGTCCGCTCCGCCAGAGCCGCGGCCTCGGCGAGACGCGCCAGAGCCCGGTCGACATCACCCAGCTCGCCCTCAGTCAGGCCGAGAAGGGACAGGATGCGCAGGGCATTGGCGTGATCCGGTCCGAGGGCGCGGCGGGTCAGGGCCAGCGCCTCCTCCAGCAGAGGAAGGGCCTGATCCGGACGGCCGGCCGCGAGGTGGACGTCGGCCAGCACGGTCAGGGATCCGGCCACGTCGGGATGATCCGCAGGCAGGCCGGCCCGGCGCAGCGCGAGGGCGCGTTCGGCGGCGGACAGCGCCTCGTCCGGGCGCCCGAGGGTGAGGGCGAGGTCGGCGCGGGCGGACAGGGCGGCGGCCAGGTCGGCCGTCGCGCCGGCGCGCTCCAGCGCCGCGATCGCCTGGCCCTGCATGTCCCAGGCGGCGTCGAGACGGCCGTCGCGAGCCAGGGCCTCGGCCAGCAGGATTCGGGTCTGGGCGGTCAGCGGATGGTCGGGGCCGAGCGCCCGGTCGCGCACGGCGGCGGCGCGACGAAGGGTCGCCTCGGCCTCCGCCGGACGGTCCAGGTCCAGCAGCACGGCGCCGAGGTTGTTCAGCGTCAGGCCCAGTTCGGGGTCGTCGGGCGGCAGGCTCGCCTGGCGCACGGCCAGCACGCGCCGCTGGAGGTCGGCCGACTCCTCGAACCGGCCCAGCGCCCGGAGTATGGAGGCCAAATTGTTCAAAGACGTCAGGGTGGGCGGCGCGTCGGGACCCTCGCTGGCGGTGCGAAGATCGACCGCGCGGGTCGTCATTTCCAGCGCCTCGGCGTGGCGGCCTTGTTTGTGCAGGTTCAGGCCCAGGTCGTTGAGCGCCCAGCCCCGGCGCGGATGGCCGGGTTCGGTGGCGCGCTCCAGCGCGGCCAGGGCGTCGCGGTACAGCGCCTCCGCCTCGGTCAGCCGGCCCTGATCCTCCACCGCATTGGCGTGGAGAAGACCGAGGCTGCCGGCGTCGGGCGAAGACTCGCCCCACAGGGCCCGGGCGTCGTCGGCGGCGCGGGCGAACAAGGGCTCGGCCTCGGCGGGGCGCCCCTGGGCCATCAGGCGCTGGCCCTCGCGCACGTCGGACTGGATGCGCGCGGGATCCTGGGCCGCGGCGGGCACGGCGATCAGCAGGAGGAGGGCGAGGATCAGGCCGAGCCGCATGTCCCAGCGCTAGACCGAAGCGGTGGGGCGCGCCAGCCTTCGGGATCTGACGGGCGCATCGCCGTCCGACGTGCGCTCGACCGAAAACACCTTCCGCTCATCCCCGCGAAGACGGGGATCCAGTTCTTTTGTCGCCTACGGCGTCTGGGATGACCCTCTCGGCGCCTTTGCAACGCACGGATCGCCCAGAACACTGGATCCCCGCCTTCGCGGGGATGAGCGGGAGAGGTTGTGGACTAGGCCGCCCGGTCGTCCGGCATGACGTCGCCGACGGTGGGGCGGTCGGCGGTCAGGGTCAGCTGGATGTCACGCGGCTTGACGATCTCGCCGCAGCAGCCGCAGGCGATGCGGGGTTGGAGGTCGCCGCCGCAGCTCTTGTGGACCATGGCGATGCCGGAGTCCGCGTCGCCGTAGACGTGGCGGGCACCCCAGCCGTGCAGGGTGACCAGCACGCCGTAAAGGTCCTTGCCCTTGGCGGTCAGGACGTATTCGTTGCGCGGCGGGCGTTCGGAATAGAGGCGCGGCTCCAGCACTCCATGCTGGACCAGGCTCTTCAGACGGGCGGCCAGGACGTTGCGGGCCACGCCCAGCCGTTCCTGCCACTGTTCGAAGCGGGTCACGCCGTTGAAGGCGTCGCGCACGACCAGAAGCGTCCACGGGTCGCCGATCACCTCCAGCGTGGCGGCGATCGAGCAGCTCTGGCGCGAATAGTCGGCGGTGCGTCCCATGACCGGAAAGTGACCCTGCGTCAGCGGTTTGACAAGAGGGTTGCGTTTCTGAACGCACAAGGTCAGTCTTGTTTCGCTACGGACTGGTCGGTCGTCGATCCGTCCCAATCCCCAAACTGGGCGGAGGCGGCGACGCTTCCGCCCGTTCCTTGATTGCGGCACGACGGCGCGATGATCGACCTGACCGAAGCCCTGACCCTGACCCCCGGCGCCGGAAGCGTCCTGACCGCGCGCCTCGACGCCAGCTATTCCAACGGCCCCCAGGCCATGGATCCGCTGAGGGGCGCGCCGTTCGGCGGGCTCATGGCCGCTCTGGCCGGCGAAGCCGCGCGGGCCGGGCTGGGGGTGGCCGCGCCGATCCGCAGCCTGACGATCCAGTATCTGGCCGCCGCCCGGTTCGAAGAGATCGACTTCACCCCGACCCTGCTGCGGGGCGGGCGCAACCTCACCTATGCGGCCGTGTCGGCCGGGCAGGAGGACCGCGCCGCGATCCAGGCCCTGATCACTTTCGGCCGCGACGTGGCGGGACCGGACCTGCATCCCATGCCGCCCGTGCCGGGCGCCCCCGACGACCACGTGAGCCAGCCGATGGACGTCGGCTTCGGGCCCTGGTTCACGCGCCACATCGAGCACCGGTTCCCGGCCGGGCCGGGACTGTTCGGCCTGAATGCGGGGCGCACGGTCGAGCTGGGGTGCTGGATGCGGTGCGTCGACGGCCTGCCGCTGGACGAGGCGCGGCTGCTGTTCCTGCTGGACGGGCTGTATCCGACCTATTTCACCGCGTTTCCGGCCCCGCCGGCGATATCGGCCAGCGTCGATCTGCGGGCCGACCTGCTGGCGGATTTGACGCCGGAGACGTCGCCGGAGGGGTGGGCCTATTTCCACTTCGTCAGCCGCGACGTGGGCGGCGGCTGGGCGGTGGAGGACGGCACGGCCCAGGCGCCCGACGGCGCCCCGCTGGCGCTGGTCAGACAGCGGCGCCGGATCCTGCCGGCGCGGGGGTGACGGCCGTGGTCTCGCGGATGAAGCCGCCGCCGATCAGACGGTCGGGGTCGGCGGGGTTATAGAGGGCGCAGGCCTGGCCGGGCGCCACGCCTTCCTCACCGCGCTCGAAGGTCACGCCGATCGCGCCGTCGGTCAGGGTCAGGCGGGCGGGCGAGGGCGGGCGGGTCGAGCGGACGCGGGCCAGCACGGGCGCACCGTCGCGGGCGGCGTCCAGCAGGGTCGGGGCGTCGCCCAGCCAGTTGGTCTCTTCCAGGGTCAGCGAGGCGGTCAGCAGGGCCTCGCGCGGGCCGACGATGACGTGGCGCTTCGCGGGGTCGAGCTTCGTCACGAACAGCGGCTCGCCCACAGCGACGTTCAGGCCGCGGCGCTGGCCGATGGTGTAGTCGGTGATGCCGGCGTGGGCGCCCAGGACGCGGCCGTCCATGTGCACGATCTCGCCGGCCTGGCGCCCTTCGGGACGCAGCTTGTCGATCAGCGAGCGATAGTCGCCGGAGGGAACGAAGCAGATGTCCTGGCTGTCCGGCTTGGCGGCGATGCGCAGCCCCAGCTCGGCGGCGACGCCCCGCACCTGGGGCTTTTCCAGATCGGCGAGGGGGAAGCGGAGATAGTCGAGCTGGTCGGGCGTGGTGGCGAACAGGAAGTAGGACTGGTCGCGCGAAGGATCGATCGCCTTGCGCATCTGCGGGCGGCCGTCGGCGCCGACCGACCGGCGGACGTAATGGCCGGTGGCCATGGCCTCGGCGCCGAGATCGCGGGCGACGTCCAGCAGGTCGCGGAACTTGACCGTCTGATTGCAGCGGATGCAGGGCACCGGCGTCTGGCCGCGCAGATAGGAGTCGGCGAACTGGTCGATGACGGCGTCGCGGAACCTGGACTCATAGTCGAGGACGTAGTGGGGGATGCCGAGCGTCTCGGCGGCCAGGCGGGCGTCGTGGATGTCCTGGCCGGCGCAGCAGGCGCCCTTCTTCTTCAGCGCCGCGCCGTGGTCGTAGAGTTGCAGCGTCACGCCGACGACGTCGTAGCCCGCCTTGTGCAGCAAGGCGGCGACGACGGTGGAGTCCACGCCCCCCGACATGGCCGCGACCACCCGGGCGCCGACCGGCAGGCCGACCGCCGCGCGCGCGGACGCGATCGCCGCGTCCATGTCGCCGTCGGCGCTCATGGGGGCGATGGCCGGGATCGGGCAGATGTCCTCGGACAGGCTCATGACGCGCCATTTAGGGCGGAATGCATGGCTTTTCGAGGCCCGGACGCGCCGAGGGCCGCCTCCGTCGCCGGAAGCGGCCCTCGGTTCCGTTTCGTGTCCGGGGAGAACTCAGTCGCGGTAGTGCTGGATCCGCGTCGTGCGAAGGCCCTGCATGCCCCATTTGTCGATGGCGACCTGCCAGGCGGAGAACTCTTCGGCGGTGAGGCCGTAGCGGTTCAGGGCGTCGTCGATCGACAGCAGTCCGCCGCGGACCGCCGCGACGACCTCGGCCTTGCGGCGGATGACCCATCGGTCCGTGTTCGGCGGCGGAAGGTCGCGCAACGTCAGCGGCGTGCCCGTCGGGCCGACCACGTACTGCTCGCCTTTGCCGTTGACTCTACGCTCTTGCAGCATGGGCTTATGCCTCTTCACCAACCATCACGGGACGGACCATACCCGCGCGCCGCTAAGGGCCGTTTAAGCGGCGTGGTGAAGGAGGCCTTACCCGCCGCGGCGGTCGGCCATCTTCGATTCAGAAAGCGAACCGTGGTCATTCAGCCCCTCCCGCGCCGGCGTCAGCGCTTGATGCTGATCAGTTCGGCCAGCATCTCGTCGGCCGTGGTGATGATCTTGGACGAGGCGGAATAGGCCCGCTGGGTGGTGATCAGGCCCGTGAACTCGGCCGACAGGTCGACGGTCGAGGCCTCCAGCTGGGACGAGCCGACGGTGCCGGCCCCGCCCGATCCGGCGGTCTTGAGGTTGTAGGTGCCCGAGCCCTGGCTGACCCGATAGGCGTTGCCGCTGGTCTGCAGCAGGTTGTCCGGGCTGGGGAAGGTGGCGATGGCGATCTGGGCGATCTTGCGGGTCACGCCGTTGTCGAAGATGGCGGTGACGAAGCCCGTCTCGTCGATCTTGACCTCCGACAGGTTGCCGAAGGCGGTGCCGTTGGTCAGCACGGCCTGAACCACCGAGGCGCTGTCGTACTGGGTCAGGCCGCCGGCGGCCGCGGTCAGGTCGAAGCTCAGCACCTGGTCGTCGATGCCCAGGCCCGGCGCCCACTTGACCGCGCCCGCCGCCGGGGCCGCGGAGTCGGAGGCGGCGAACGTCAGGCTGGCGACTGACGGGTCGGCGAACAGGGCCTGGGCGCCCAGGGCGGCCATGGCGTCGACGTCCAGGCGGCCGTCCTGGGTGAAGGCCACCAGGCCGGTCTTGATCTGGCCGTTGGCGAGACCGGCCCCGGTCAAGACGTCGCCCGCCGGGACGGCGCGGATTTCAGAGTACCACTGGTTCGGGGTGGTGCTCTTCAGGAAGGCGATGGCGACCGTGCGCTGGCCCCCCTTGGAGTCCGACACGGGAATGGTCAGTTCGAAGTCGGGCTTCACGCCGGCGCCGGTCTCGGGATCCCACATTGCCATGGAGTTGGTCAGCGGGTCGTAGGCGTCCGCGCCGGGAGGCGTGGCCGCCGCAGCCGTGGCTTCGGCAGAGACGGTCTGGCTGGACTTGATGTTGGCGTTCAGCTGGATGCGGGTCGTCGCCTCCGCCGTCCCGCCGACCGAGCCCACGTTGATCGTGCGCAGGCGGTTCAGGTCCGACGGGTCCGTGGTGATGGAGCCCTCGGCGTCGACCGGCCAGCCCTGCAGGTACAGGCCGGCGGTGTTCTTGAGGTAGCCCAGGTTATCGACGCGGAAGGCGCCGGCTCGGGTGAACAGGCGGCTGTCGGTGACCTCAAGGTTCTCGGCCTTCTCCGTCACCACGAAGAAGCCCTGGCCGGAGATGCCCAGGTCGGTGGACGAGGTCGTCCGCTGCAACTGGCCGTTCTGGCTGGTGTAGTGCCGCGCCGAGGCCAGGACGCCGCCGGCGGAGTATCCCGCGCCTTGCGACTGGCTGTTGATCACCGTCTGGAACTCACCGGCGGTGCGCTTGTAGCCGACGGTGTTCACGTTCGCGATGTTCTGGGAGATGGCGGCGAGGGCCGCCGAGTTGGCGGTCAGGCCGGACACGCCGGCGAGAAGGGCGCTGTTGATGGACATGGCGCGGCTCCGTTACGAAAACAGTTTCATGGGATTGAGGGCGGACAGGATCGACGCCTCGGCTTCGGGTTCTGCGGGCGCCGCCCGGGCTTCTTCGACGGCGATCACGGCCGACAGGGGCAGGATCGACGTGCCGATGGTGAGGTAGGGCTGGCCGTCGTACATCTCGACGCCCGTCACGCGGCCGGTGACCAGCACCTGAGACTGCACGACGCCGCCGGCGGCGTCCTGGGCGCTGACCTTCAGGGTGTAGACCTGGCCGTCCTGGGCGCCGTCCCACGAGAATTCGTGGACGCCCTCGCCGCGCTCGGGCGCGTCGGCCTCGTGCACCACGCGGCCGGAGGCGTCGAGCACCTGGACCTTGGCGGCCGAGGCGGTCCCGGCCAGCTCATAGCTCCAGGTCGCGGCGCCGTTCTCGGCACGGACCGCCGACCAGACCGCGGTCGCGTCGCGGCCGATGTAGTCGGTGGCGCCGGTCAGACCCGCGCCGCCCTGGCCCTGGAGGATGGCGGTCAGCAGGTCGTTGGTGAGAAGCTGCTGCTCGACGCCCGCCATCTGGGTCAGCTGGCCGGTGAACTCGTTGGAATCGACGGGCGACAGCGGGTCCTGGTTCTTGAGCTGGGCGGTCAGCAGGGCGAGGAAGGTCTCGAAATTCTGGCTCAGCAGGGCCGAGCTGGATCCGATCCGGCTGCTGGCGTCCGAGGCTGTGGTGACGGCGTCGACCATGGGTTCAGACCTTCACGTCGACGCGGTCGCGCGCCGATCCGAGCGAGAGGGACAGGTTCATCAGCGGGGCGGCCTCGACGCGGTCGGCCAAGTCGCGGGCGGCGGCGAAGGCGCGGTTCTGGCGGCGCCCGAACCGGTCCTGCTGCGGCGAGGAGCCGTCGCGATGCGAGAACTCCAGCGCGTCGCGCGCCAGCTGGAAGCCGGCCTGCTCCAACTGGCGACGTAGCTGATCGACCTGAGCGCGCATCTCCGCGGCGGCGGCGGGGGTGTCGAAGGCCAGCCGGGCCGTCAACGACCCGTCCTCGCCCATCTCCAGGCTGACGTCGACGCGGCCAAGATCTTCCGGCGTCAGGGCCATTTCGAAGCGGGTGACCTTGCCTTCCAGGCGCTTCACGACCTGGGCGGTCAGTTGGGCCAGGGTCTCGTGGGCCACGCGGGACAGGCCGAAGGCCGGAAGGTCCGGCGCCGCGGCCGCGCCGTCCTGCCCAGCCGTGGTCGCCGGCTCGGCGCCGACGGCTGGGGCGGGCTCGGCCCGGCCGGACTCGACGGCCGGTGACGTGACCGGCGGCGGAATGAGCGTGGACGCAGCCTCGCGCTTGGCGGATGCGGTTTGCGGCGAGGTCGTCTCCGCGAAGACGCCGGCATCACCGACAGGCGAAGCGGGCTCGGCGGTTTCACCGCCCGAGGGCGCCGTCGAGGCCCGATCGTCCTGCGCCGGGGCTCGGTAAAGCGGCTGTCCTACGGGACCGGGTTCAGGCGACGTCGCGGCCGACGGTGCTGACGGCGCCGCCTCCGCCGGAACCGTCTTCGGCAGGGCCTCGAACATGGGACCGACCTCCCCCGGCAGGATCTCACGGGGGGGCTGGGACGGCGACTGCGGCAGAGCCTTGGGCCCGACGTCGACGGGAAGCACCTCGGGCCGCGGATCGAGGGGTTCAGAAGGCGGTTTCGACTCCGCCTCGCCGGGGCCGCCGGTCGTCTGGTCGGGCTCCGCGGGCAGCACCTCCGGCCTCAGCGTCTTGTCCTGGGACGCCTGCGGGCCGACGTCGATCGGCAGGATTTCCGGGCGTGGCGGGTTGGTGGTCTTGGCTTGCGCGGACGGCGTGCCGACGCCCGGCAGAATCTGCGGGCCGGCGCCGCCGATCGCGGCGTTCGTCGGTTCGCCGCCGCCTCTCGCCAAGGCGATCTCCGCGACGTCGGCGGCGCGCGTCGCCACGTCGACCAGACGGCCGAACTCGCCGTCCGCCGGAGCGGCGGACGCGTCGCCGGCCTGGGGCGCGGCGGGAACGGCGAGGGCGAACAGGCTCTGGGCGAGCATCGGGCACCGGAAAGGAGGTGAAGGCGGCGGCGCCTGCTGCGCCCATGGGTCGTCGATGCCTTGCGCAAGCTCTGGGCCAGTCTTGCAGATGGCATAAAGACTTCTGATTTCATTGGATAAAATGCATTGAGATTACGCGCCTTGCAGTCTGGCCGTTGCGGCCATTCTTGCCGTGTCAGGACCTGTTTTTGCCCGGCTCCGTCATGGCCCGCCAGTTGGTCCGGTCCTTGCGCGCCTCTCGGCCCATGACCGAGCGCGCTTACCCACAGCTCAAGAAAATCAGTGGCTTGATGCTGAGGCCAGGGCGGCAAATTCCGCTCGCGCTGATGCAGGCTTTGCCCAGTGGGGGAGCGACGGCGTGTCCCTGAACTCGATCATGAACGCCGGCCAGTCCGGCCTGACGGCGGCCCAGATGCAGCTGCGCGTCGTCTCGGACAACGTCGCCAACGTCAACACGCCCGGCTATGTCCGCAAGGTCGCCGAGCAGAGCTCTCTGGTCAGCCAGGGCGTCGGCGTGGGCGTGGAAGTCACGCGGGTGCGCCTGGCGACCGACCGTTTCCTTCAGGCGGCCAGCATGTCGGCGTCGGCGGACGCCCAGCGTCAAGGCGTGCGCTACGAGCTGTTCGACCGCATTCAGGGGCTGTTCGGCGATCCCGGCGGCACGGGCGGCTTCTTCGCCCAGGTCGACGAAATGTTCGCCGCCTTCGCCACCACGGCGGAGGATCCCGCCTCGTCGCCGGCGCGTCAGGCCGCCATCTTCGGCATTCAGTCGCTGTTCGACGAAGGCTCGCGGATATCTCGTCAGATCCAGTCGGTGCGAGAGGACGCAGACGGGCGGATCAAGAGCGCGGTCGATCGCGCCAACGGCCTGCTGCAGCAGATCGAGTCCCTGAACGTCCAGATCGCCAAGGCCACCGTGGTCGACGAGGACGCGTCGGGGGCCGAGGCGGCTCAGGCCAAGCTGATCGACGAACTGGCCGGCATCCTGGACGTCCGCGTGTCGCAAAGGAACGTGGGCGGCGTTTCCATCCGGACCAACGGCGGCGCCCTGCTGGCCGGCGACGGATATGCGACGCTCGACTACGCGCGGGCCGGGGTGATCAACGCCGAGAGCAGCTTCAACGAGATCTGGGTCACGGAACCCCGGGGGCAGAAGCGCCCATTGCTGGACGGCGTGACGTCAGGTGAGATCAAGGGCCTGGTCGAGCTGCGTGACCTTGATGCGCCGCAGGCGGCCGAACGTCTGGCCGAACTGCTGACGCGCGCTGCGGACGAACTCAACCGCGCGCACAACGCCAACACCTCCGTGCCGGCGCCGCAGAGCCTGACCGGTCGAAACGTGGGTTCCGCGCTCGACGTCGCCCTGGCCGGGTTCAGCGGACGCACCGCCGTCCTGATCACCGACGCGGCGGGAGTGGTTCAGACGCGGGTCGATCTTGACTTCGACGGTGTGGGCTCGGTGAACGTCGGCGGCACGACCGTCCCGCTTTCCGGCTTTCTCGCCGAGTTGAACACCCGACTGGGCGCGTCCGGGACGGCCGCCTTCGTCGACGGGCGTCTCAGCGTCACGGCCGCGACCGGGCGCGGCGTCGCCGTCGTGGACGATCCGGCCCTGCCGGCACGCAAGATGGGCATGGGTCTGGCTCACTTCTTCGGCCTGAACGATCTGGTGACCACGGACCGTCCGGCGCTTTACGCGACCGGCCTGGGAACGACGTCGCCGCACGGCTTCACCGCGGGCCAGACGCTGACGCTGAGGCTGACCGGCGAAACGGGGGCCCGCCTGCGCGACGTCACGGTCGCCGTGCCCGCCGGCGGCACGATGGCCGACATGCTGACCGCGCTGAACAGCCCGGGAACGGGTCTGGGCGGGCACGGCACGTTCCAGCTGCGCGCCGACGGCTCGCTGAACTTCGTCAGTGCCGTCAGCCCGGCCCCGCGCCTTTCGGTGCTTGAAGATCGGACCAGCCATTCTGCGTCCGGCCTGTCCATGACCGAGCTGTTCGGGATCGGAGCCGGCGTGCGGGCCTCGCGCGCCGACGGCTTCAGCCTTCGGGCCGACGTCCGCCGCAACCCGGCTCTGCTGGGCCTCGCCCAAGCGGATTTCGCCGCCGCCGCCGGCTCTCGGGCCTTCGCTTCCGGCGACGGACGGGGCGGGCTGACCTTGGCCGATGCGGGTCAGGCCTCGACCGTGTTCGACGCGGCGGGGGAATCCGTCGGCGGGGCCTCGTCGGTGTCGCGCTATGCCTCTGAACTGGCCGGCGACGTGGGCGGACGCGCGGCCGTGGCGAAGAGCCGGGCCGAAAGCGCCGAGGCTCTTCGCGCGGAAGCACACGGTCGCCAGCGGGCACATGAGGGCGTGAACCTGGACGAGGAGCTGGTTCTGATGACCACTTATCAGCAGGCCTTCAACGCCTCGGCGCGCCTGATCCAGGCGGCCAAGGATCTTTACGACGTCCTTCTGGGGATCGTGTGATGCGGGTCTCGACCTTCGGCAACTACCAGTCGGCGCTGCTGGACCTGATGGGATCCCAGCTGCGCTCTCAAGAGGCCCAGCAGAGGGTCTCGACCCAAAAGAACGCCACCGATCTGGTCGGCTTCGGCCGATCTTCGGAATCCCTCACCGCGCTCAAGTCGGCGCAGAGTCGGATCGGCGGATTCATCGACGCCGGCAAGGCGGCTGCGGGGCGGCTGACCAGTCAGAATCTGGCCCTAGGCCGCGTCGCCGACGGCGCGGCGGGCGCGCGGGAGGCCATCGCGGGCGCCTTGGCCTCAGGACGGCTGGACGGCCTGATGCTGGAACTGCAGGGCCAGTTTCAGGTGTCGCTGGACGGTCTGAACGCTCGGCATCAGGGTCGATACCTGTTCGCGGGCGGCGCTTCCTCCGAGGCGCCGGTGACGCCCCGCACCCTGGCGGAACTGTCGGCGCTGACCGATCCGGACGAAGCCTTCGTCAACGACGGCTTGGTTCAGGTGTCGCGGCTCGACGAGGGCACGACGCTGGAAACCGGCTTTCTGGCCGACGATCTGGGCGCTGATCTGTTCCGCATCTTCCACGAGATCCAGCGTCGGCACGAGACGACCCCGATCACCGGGGCCCTCGACGACGCCACGCGCGATTTCCTGACGGTGCGGCTGTCGCGCCTGGACGACGCCCGCGAGGCGATCACGGACCGGGGCGCCCGCAACGGCTCGATCCAGAACCGGATCGACGACGTGCTGAAGGCGCAGCAGGATCAGAGGGACGCGCTGGAGGCTCTGGTCGCCGAGCGGACCGACGCCGATCTGGCGAAGGCGCTCACCGACCTGGAGTTGTCGCAGGTGGCCATGCAGGCTTCCGCCCAGGTGATCAACCAGCTGCGCCAGGTCTCCCTGTTGAACCTCCTGCGATGAGGCGAGTTTAGGGCGTGGTCAGCCGCCACGGCTCCGGTTAAGCAGGGGTCATGGCGAGAGCGGACTTCCAGATCGAGGAGACGGACGGGGGCGCGGTGCTCACGCTGTCCGGCGACTGGACCACCACGACCCTGGGTCGGACCGGCACGCGGCTGTCGCAGGCGCTTGACGGACGACGGGTGTCGAAGGTCGAGCTGGCCGAACTGGGCCGCTTCGACACTGCCGGCGCCCTGGCCCTGGTGCAAGGCGGGGCAAGCCGGCTGGGCAAGGCCGACTGGAAGGCGCGGCCCGAGGCAGGGCGCATCTACGCCCTGGTCGAGCGGCTGGAGCGCCAGAGCGCGCCGCCGCGGCGCAAACAGGACGCCTTCACCCGCACCTTCTCCAAGATCGGCCACGGCGTGCACGACTTCGCCGCGGAGGCCACGCTGTCTCTGGCCTTCCTGGGCCGACTGATCGCGGCCACGGGCACTGCGCTGAAGCATCCGGGCCGCATCCGCTGGCCCGCTTGGGTCAGTCAGGCCGAGCGCGCGGGCCTGGACGCCCTGCCGATCGTGATGGTGACGAACTTCTTCATCGGCGCGGTCGTGGCCTTTCTGGGCGTCGATCTGCTGACGCAGTTCGGCGCGGGCGTGTTCGCCGTGCAGCTGATCGGCGTGTCGGTGCTGCGCGAGTTCGCCGTGGTCATCACCGCCGTGCTGCTCGCAGGCCGTTCGGCCTCGGCCTTCGCCGCGGAGGTGGGGTCGATGCGGATGAACCAGGAGATCGACGCCATGCAGGTCATGGGCGTCAACGCGTTCCAGGCCCTGGTCATCCCCAGGCTGGCCGCCTTGCTGATCATGCTGCCGCTGTTGACCTTCGCGGCGATGGTCGCCGGACTGTTCGGCGGCCTGCTGGTGACCTGGAACTCGCTGAACCTGGGCCCGGCCTTCTTCCTGCAGCGGATGCAGGACGACCCGATGATGTTCCAGCACGCCATGGTCGGCCTGTCGAAGGCGCCGGTGTTCGCCCTGGTCGTGGCCGCGATCGGGTGCCGGCAGGGGATGGCGGTGGCGGGCGACGTCGAGAGTCTGGGCCGCCGGGTGACGGCGGCCGTGGTGCAGGCGATCTTCGCCATCATCTTCCTGGATGCCGTGTTCGCCCTTATCTACCTGGAGCTGAACCTGTGACGGCGTCCAAGGAGACCCTGATCGAGGTGCGCGGCCTGCGCAGCCAGTTCGGCGACAACCTCATCCACGACGACCTGGACCTGACGGTCGAGCGGGGCGAGGTGATCGGGGTGGTCGGCGGGTCGGGCACCGGCAAGACGGTGCTGCTGAACACCATCATCGGCCTGAAGGAGCCCGAGGGGGGCTCCGTTTCGATCTTCGGCCACGACATGGCGACCCTGTCGAAGCAGGAAGCCGCCGACGTGGAGCGCCGCACCGGCGTGCTGTTCCAGAGCGGGGCGCTGTTCTCGTCCTTGACCGTGCTGCAGAACGTGGCCGCGCCGCTGGTCGAGCACACGCGCCTGCCGATGGCGATGATCGACGAGATCGCCGAGATGAAGATCGCAATGGTGGGCCTGAAGCCCGAGGCGCATCACCTGAAGCCGGCGGAGCTGTCCGGCGGCATGAAGAAGCGGGTCGGACTGGCGCGGGCGCTGGCGCTGGATCCGGAACTGCTGTTTCTGGACGAGCCCACCGCCGGTCTGGACCCCATCGGGGCGGCGGCGTTCGACGACCTGATCCGCCAGCTGTCGGACGACCTGGGGCTGACTGTCTTCATGATCACCCACGATCTCGACAGTCTGTACGCGATCACCGACAAGGTGGCGGTGCTGGCCGACAAACGCGTGGTCGCCAAGGCGACCGTTTCCGAGCTTGAGCGTTCCGACCATCCGTGGATCAAGGAGTATTTCCTGGGTCCGCGCGGTCGCGCCGCGAAGGCCGCCTGAGGACGACGATGGAAAGAGACGCCCATTACGCCGCCGTCGGCATCGCCACCGTCGCCCTGCTGGCGGCCCTGGCGGTGTTCTCGATCTGGCTGGCCCGCCTGTCGTTCAACAACGAGTTCGACCAGTACGACATCGTCTTCTTCGGTCCCGTGCGCGGCCTGTCGGAGGGCGGCGAGGTGCACTTCAACGGCATCCGCGTGGGCGAGGTGACCGATCTGCGGCTTGATCCGCGCAAGGGCAACCAGGTCGTCGCCCGCATCCGCGTGGACGCGACCACGCCGATCCGCGTGGACAGCCGCGCCCAGCTGGAGCCGCAGGGCATCACGGGGCTGAACTACATCCAGATCACGGCCGGCACGGACGGACGGCCGCTGTTGAAGACCCAGTATCCCGACAACGTCGTGCCGGTGATCCAGAGCCAGCCCAGCCCGATCGCGGAGCTGCTGAGCGGATCGGGAACCGTGCTCGCGCAGACGGTGGACGCGTTGAACCGGATCAACCGGGTGCTGAGCGACGACAACATCCGCAGCTTCTCGACCTCGCTGCGCAACATCGAGTCGCTGACGGCCGAGCTGGAGGCGCGCAAGGGCATGCTGGAGCAGTTGGAGCAGGCCCTGATCAAGGCCAACGAGGCGTTGGCGGAGTACACGGCGCTGGGCGCCGAGGCGCGCCGGCTGGTGGAGACCGACGGGCGTCAGGCCATCGAGAACCTTAACGCCGCCACCAAGGAGGCGCAGGAAGCGGCGGCGTCTGTGAACCGCACGGTGTCGAACCTGGAGCAGCCCTTGGGCGACTTCGCCGACAATGGCCTGCCGCAGCTGGAGCGGGCGATCGCGGGCCTGGAGGCGGCGACCGAGTCGCTGGAGGACCTGATCGACGAGGTCCGGTCCAGCCCGCGCGACTTCATCGGGCGACCGCCCACCAAGGAGCTGGAGGTGCAGCCGTGATCCGTTCGCTGTCGATCGCGGCGGTGGCCGCCAGTCTGTCGGCCTGCGCCCTGCTGTCGTCCCCGGACCCGGTGCAGATGTACCGCTTCGGGGCCGTGATGGAGCCGCCGCGGGGCGGAGAGGCGGCGGGCGCGGTGGACGTGGCCGTGCGCCGCGTGACCTTTCCGGAGTCCTCCGAGGGCGACCGCATCCTGACCATCACCGGCACCGAGGCGGCCTATCTGAAGGGCGCGCGCTGGGTCGAGCCGGCGGACGCCCTGTTCGCCTCGGCGCTGCAGGGCGCCGTGGCCAACCGCGGGGGGCGCATTCGCCTGATCGGGGCGCGGGATCTGGCGCAGGGCGACGTGGCGCTGGACGTCGACGCCTCGACCTTCGAAACGCGCTATGCCGCGCCGGGCACGGCGCCCGTGGTGGTGATGACCGTGCGGGCCCGTCTGGTCGGCCTGCCGGATCGGGAGATCGAGGCGGAGCGGACCTTCACGGTGCAGACGCCGGCGGCGGACAATCGCGTGTCCGCGATCGTCGAGGCCTATGACGCCGGATCGCGCGACCTGGCCGGGCAGATCGCCGGCTGGATCGAGAGCACGGCCCGACCCTAGATGTGAGCTCTCAATAGGTTGTCCATCCGGTCCGGGCCGAGGAAGCTGGAGTTGCAGACTTCAGACCTTGCCTCGGAGGAGGACCGAATGAACGTGCATGAGAATGCCCGGCTGACGGCGCATAGTCG
>Ga0209909_100184_pt1 | contig 89865 bp, 83 predicted proteins | sample FECB22metaG_FD_188302 | JGI IMG/M metagenome (GOLD analysis project Ga0209909, IMG submission 188302) | Cyanobacterial communities from the Joint Genome Institute, California, USA - FECB-22 (SPAdes) (version 3) | ecosystem: Environmental > Aquatic > Thermal springs > Hot (42-90C) > Microbial mats...
GACGAAGTCGTCGAAGCGGCCCTGCTGCTTCAGCGCGTTCATGCCGGGCGGGCGCGCCGTCTCGGCCTTCAGCGTACGGTGCATGCGCTCATGGCGGCCGTTCTGTTGCGGGTTGCCTGGCTTGATCCTCTCGATGGCGATCCGGCAGGGGCCGAACCAGCGCTGGTCGCTGGACTTCGTCGCCGATGCCCTTTCCTGGGACCGCCGGTTCCGGGTGCTGGCGGTGGTCGACGACTTCACGCGCGAGGCGCTCTGCCTGGTCGTCGATACTTCGATCGGTGGCGAGCGGGTCGTGTGCGAACTCGAGGCGGTGATCGCCAGGCGCGGCCGACCGGCGACGATCGTCTCGGACAACGGGACCGAGCTGACCTTGAAGGCCGTGCTCGACTGGACCAACCGCAGTGGCGTGGAGTCGCACTACATCGCGCCCGGCAAGCCGACGCAGAACGCGTTCGTCGAGACCTTCAACGGCCGGTTGCGGGACGACAACCAGGTGCGGCCGCACTCGGCCCACGGTGGTCTGACACCCCAGGCAGCGCTCCTCCGGCCCGCGGGCGATCGGCTGCGCAAACCCGACCAACTCCTCCGCTCGCCCGCTACCAGCCCGCCAGCGGACGAGGCACTATCAGCAACCCAGGACTCTCATTATCCGTGAGGGACCGACGGGGAGCAGGTCGGCATCGATCGCCACCGTCAACAGCGTCTCGGCCACAGCTTCCGGAGTGGTCTCATCATCAGACCCCGTCGCATTGGATATTTGGCATAATTCATTTCAGCCGTGATAATCAGGAATATCAGGTAAAATCCAAAACAGCGGTTGAAAAAGCGTGGAGGTCCCGATAAGCCTGTGCGCACCGAGGGAGCAGGCATGCCGGGCACCAGCACGACACCGCGGATTGAGGTCGCCTTTGCCGCGCGCGACCGGCTTGGCGAGACGCCGATCTGGTGCGACCGGACGCAGCGCCTGTGGTGGGTCGATATCGAGGATCCGACGCTGCATTGTCTCGATCCGGTGACCGGTGTGCACTGGTCCGAGGCCCACGAGGGACAGTACCTGGGGTCCTGCGCCTTGCATCGCGATGGCGGGCTCGTGCTGGCCCGGGATCTCAGCCTCGTTCGGCGTCGGGACGACGGACGGCTGGACCAACTGGCCGAGGTCGAATCCGGGATCGACAATCGCCTCAACGATGGGCGCGTCGATGCGCGCGGACGGCTGTGGATCGGCACGATGGACAACGCCCTGCACCGGCCGTCCGGATCGCTGTATCGCGTCGATCCGGACGGCACGGTGATGCGCCAGTTCGGCGGGGTTATCGTCTCGAATGGCATCGCCTTCTCGCCCGACGGGCGCACCCTGCATTTCACGGACACGCGGCGATACATCAGCTGGGCCTTCGACCTCGATCTCGACGAGGGCACGCTGCGCAACCGCCGTGTCTTTGCCGACTTCACGCAGGGCCGCGACCGGCCCGACGGCGCCTGCGTCGATCAGGACGGTTGTCTCTGGATGGCGATCTTTGCGGGTGGCAGGATCGTGCGCCTCACCCCGGACGGGCGCATCGACCGCACGGTCGTACTGCCGGTAACCAATCCGACCTGCCTGTGCTTCGGCGGGGCCGACCTCAGCACCCTGTTCGTTACCACGGCGCGCAAGTTCCTGTCCGAGCAGCAGCTGGCCGCCGAGCCGCTGGCCGGCAGTCTGCTGGCGATCCACGGGCTTGGCCGTGGTCTGCCCGAGCATCGTTTCGGACCATGACACAAACCTCGACCCTGGGAGGATCCCAATGACTGGCACCATGACCCGACGCAGCCTTCTGATCGCCGCCGGCCTGAGTGCGGCAATGCCGCACCTGGCATCGGCGCAGGACCCGATCACCTTGCGGTTCTCGGACGTGACGACGGCAGATGCGCCGCGCTCGGTCGCCCTCACCACGATCTTCGCGCCCGCGCTCGAGCCGGATTTCCGGTTCGAGCCCTATTTCGGCGGCACGCTGTTCAGCCAGGGCAGCGAGCTCGTCGCGGTGCAGCGCGGCAATCTCGACATGGCACTGCTGCCGCCGTCGGATTTCGCTACGCAGGTGCCGGCCTTCGACATTCTGGGCGCGGCCTATGTGGTGCGCGATGCCGACCATCTGGCGCGGATCTTCGACAGCGAGGTGGGCGAGACCTTCCGCCGGATGGCGCGCGAGCAGCTGGGGGTCGAGATCCTCGCCCCGGCCTATTACGGGGCGCGCCATGTCAATCTGCGCGGCCGCCGGCCGATCCGCACGCCGCAGGACCTGAACGGCGTCCGCCTGCGCATGCCGGGCGGCGAGAGCTGGCAGTTCCTGGGGCGGGCGATCGGCGCCAACCCGATGCCGGTCGCCTATGCCGAGACCTATACCGCGCTCCAGACCGGTGTGATCGACGGGCAGGACAACCCGTTGCCGAACCACCGGCTGATGAGCTTTCACGAAGTCACCGACCAGATCGTGCTGACGCGCCACAATATCGGTTTCGGCTTGCTGATCGTGCGGGCCGAGCTGTTCGACTCTCTGTCCGCCGAGCAGCAGGAGCGCATGCGTAAGGCAGCGCGCGACGCCTTCGCATGGAGCACCGCGGAATATCTGCGCCAGGAAGAGGAACTGGTCGAATTCTTCCGCGAGGCAGGACTGGACGTCTACGAACCCGATGTCGAGGCGTTCCGCGCATATGCGCAGGAGCAGTACCTGAATTCGCCCCTCTCCAAGTCGTGGCCCGAAGGAATGCTGGACGCCATCAACGCCCTGTGACCCCCCCCCCCCCCCCCCCCGGGGGGGCACCGCCGGTGCGGCGGCCCCGCACGGGCGGCTCAACGTTGCGGCATGTCGACCGGTCGCATGAGCCGGCGCTGGGCGGCCAGCCGGAACGGCGCGTTCGCCGCGCCGTATCCCGCATAGCCGCCGCGCCGCTCGACGATCTCGAAGAACATCCCGTCGCCGAAGGGGCGGCTGTAGAGTTGCAGGAACTCGCCCCCCGATCCCGTCTCGTCGCGGTCATAGAGCAGGTTTCGTGCCCTGAGCGCGTCGATATGACCGGCAGACAGATCGAAGCGCGCGGCCAGGTCATCGTAGTAGTTGGCGCCGATCGGCAGGGCCTGAAAGCCCAGCGCCTCCAGCCGGTCGGCGGTGGCCATGATGTCGTCGGTGGCAAGGGCGATGTGCTGGGTAGCGGCGCCAAAGGTCTGGGCAAAGAACTGGCCGGCCAGCGTGCGCTGCCCCTGAGCGCCGTTGAGCGTCACCCGCAGCGCCCCGGCTTGCACGGCCTGGCTGCGCACCAGCCCGTCGGGGTCGGCGACATCCAGCATCGGCGCCTTCTCGGCCGAAAAGAGCGTCGTGTAGAACAATGTCCAGCTCAGCATCTCGTCATAGCGCATCGTCTGAGCGATGTGGTCGATGGCCTTGAGGCCCGCTCCTTCGCCCACGCTTGCCACGGGCCGGAAATCGACATCCCACAAATCAGCTTCGCCGCTTCCCGCATCGACCAGCCGCAGCAGGCTGCCGCCCACGCCACGCAGCCCGGGAATGGCCATTTCGCCTGGTCCCGGCGGATCGCCGAAGGGTTCGGCCCCCAGCGCGACACCCCGCGCATGAGCAGCGCGGGCGTCGGGCACGGCCAGCGCGATCTCGCTGACGCAGGTGCCATGGTTGACGAAGGCGGCGTGCGCAAAACCCTTGGTCGCGGTGTTGATCAGCACGTTGACCCCACCCTGCGCAAAGCGGCGTACCGGTTTCGAGCGATGGTGCCCGGTCTCGGCAAAGCCCAGCGTCATCAGCAGCGCGGCCAGCGCCGGTACTTCCGCCTCGGAGGTTGCGAATTCGACGAACTCGACGCGCTCCACCGTTGCCGGGGCCGGAAAGGCGGGCAGATCGACATCCAGCGCCGGCTCGGCGCGGCGTACCTCGTCCATCAGCGCGACCAGCGCGCGATGCCCGTCCAGTGCCACGAGCCGGGGCAGCCCGGCCCGGAATTCGTCGTTGAAGATCTCCAGACTTAGCGGCCCGGCATATCCCGTCGCGGCCACTGCCCGCATGAAGCCGGTCACATCGAGATCTCCCTCGCCCGGCATGTTGCGGAAGTGCCGTGACCAGTAGAGCAGGTCCATCGGGATGCGCGGCGCATCGGCGAGTTGGACGAAGAAGATCCGGTCGCCGGGAATGCTGCGGATGGTGTCGGGATCTATGCCGCGCCCGAGCGTATGGAAACTGTCGAGGATCAAACCCACCGCAGGGTGATCGGCACGACGCACAACTTCCCAAGCGTCGCGGTGGTCGTTGATGTGACGCCCCCAGGCCAGCGCCTCGTAGCCGACGCGCAGGCCCCGTTCGGCGGCGATCGCGCCAAGCTCTGCGAAATCCGCGGCCAACCGGTCGATCCCGCCCATCGAGGCCGGATGCACCGAAGAGCACACGAGGATCAGGTCGGTGCCCATCTCGGCCATGATGTCGAACTTTCGGCGGGCGCGGGCGAAGGCCCGGCTGCGCAGGGGTTCCGGTAGACCCTCGAAATCGCGGAAGGGCTGGAACAGCGTGATGGCAAGCCCGTGGTCGCGCACCATCCGGCCCAGTTCCGCTGGACCGATGTCGGAAGCGATGAAATCCTGTTCGAAGATCTCGACGCCGTCGAAACCTGCTGCGGCGATTGCGGCGAGTTTCTCTTCCAGCGTCCCGGCGATGCAGACGGTGGCGATCGAAGTCTTCATGGCGTGGACTCGGCGGCGAGGGCTTCGCGCAGGCGCGCCTCGTCGAGCGGCAGCCCAGTGAAGAGCTTCCACGCGTCCACGCCCTGTCCGATGAAGAGTTCGTAGCCCGAGATGACATCCAATCCGGTGGCCTTCGCGTCGCGCAGGAACTCGGTCTCGACGGGTGTATAGATCGCGTCGAAGGCCCAGCGTGCACCCGCCATTGCGGCGCGTGCCAGCGGGGTGCCGGGGTGGCCGACCATGCCGACGGGAGTGGCGTTCAAGATTCCTTCGGCGCCCTGCGCCATCGCCGCTGCATCCGTGCCCGTCGCCACCGCGAGCCGGTCGCAGTAGCCGCGCAGCGCGGCGGCCAGCGCCTCGGCCCGGGCGGGGTCGGTATCGGCGAGCCGGATCTCGGTCGCCCCCAGTCGTGCCAGCGCAAAGCCGATGGCGCGCCCCACGCCGCCCGCACCGATTACCAGCACGCAGCCTGGCGGCATGTCTCCACGCGCGCGCCGGTAGGCCGCGATGAAGCCCGACTGGTCGGTGTTATAGCCACACGGCCCGTCGGGCTCGAACAGGACCGTGTTCACGGCGCCAAGCGCCCGTACCGTCGGGTCGTCGATGCGAACGCGGCACGCGGCGCGCTCCTTGTAGGGATAGGTCACATTGATCCCGCGATAGCCTTGCGTGGCCACCATGTCGAACAGTGCATCGAAGCCTTGCTTCATCACGGTCGGGACCAGCCGATCATAGATCACCTCGACTCCGTTCTGCAGCCCCGCCAGCACATGGAAGCGCGGGGCGCGGGAGGCGCCGATGTTGTCGCCGATCAGCCCCAATCGGATCGCGCGCATGGTTCACACCGCCAGGCGGTCGGCTGCCTCGACGGCAACGCGGTAGCCCTCGGCCCCGAGCCCCGCGATCACGGCCGTTGCGACCTTGGAAACCAGGGAATGGTGATAGACTGCCTCGCGCCGGTGGATGTTCGAGATATGCAGCTCGATCACCGTCCGCGGAAACATCTTGAGGGCGTCCATGATCGGCACCGAGGTGAAGGTTAGACCGGCCGGGTTGATGACGATCGCCGCGGCGCCGGTGTCGATGGCCTCGTGGATCCAGTCGATGATCTGGCATTCGGCGTTCGACTGGCGAAAGACCAGCTCGCGCGGTGCGGCGGCGGCACGGCACATGGCCTCGATCTCGGCCAGCGTGGTGTGACCGTAGATCTCCGGCTCGCGCAGGCCGAGGCGGTTCAGGTTCGGTCCGTTGAGGACATGGATCGCACCGGACATTCCGGGTCCTTTCTTCAGGTCAGCCCGCGTAGCCGAACTGCCGTGGTAGCCAGAGCACGAGGTCGGGGAAGGCGGTGATGACCACCAACGCCAGCACCAGCGCGGCGATGAACGGCAGGAGATCGCGGATGATGTGGCGCAGGGGCGCCCCGGTAATCGACTGCATGATGAAGATCAAAAGGCCATAGGGCGGCGTGATCAGGCCGATCATGATGTTGACCACCGCCACCACGCCGAAATGCACCGGGTCGATGCCCAGCGCAGTCGCGGTCGGGATGAAGACGGGCACGATGATCAGCAGGATCGCCGTCCCCTCGAGCATCGCACCCACGATCAGCAGCACGATGTTGACGAGGATCAGGAACTGCAGCGGTGTCAGGTTCCAGCCGGCCAGATAGGAGCTCAGAGTCTGCGGGATGTTCTCGGCTGTGACGACGTAGTTGAAGACCAGCGCCCCCGCAATCAGCATCCCGATTGCCGCAGAGGACCGCGCCCCCGAGGTCAGGGCGCGATAGAGCTGGCCTAGCGAGATCGACCGGTACAGGACGGCGGAGATCAACAGCGCATAGGCAGCGGCGACGGCGGCGGCCTCGGTGGGCGTCATCACGCCCGAATAGATTCCGCCCAGCAGCACGATGGGCATCATCAGCGCCGGAAAGGCGTCCAGGGTGACCCTCGGCAACTCGCGCAAGGGTACCGGCGCCTCGACGGGGAAATTGTGCCGCCGCGACTGGATGACCACCAGTACCATCAGCGCCAGCGCCATCAGCAGCCCCGGCAGGATGCCGGCGAGGAACAGGTAGCCGATCGAGGCATTGGAGACGAGCGCATACAGGACCATCGGTATCGACGGCGGGATGATCGGTCCGATCACCGCGGAACTCGCGGTCAATGCAGCGGCAAAGCTCCGGGTGTAGCGTCCGTCGCGGGTCATCATCTCGGCGATGATCCGCCCGCTTCCTGCGGCATCGGCAATGGCCGAACCCGACATCCCCGAAAAGATCACCGACTGCACGACGTTGACCTGTGCAAGCCCGCCACGGAATCGTCCGACGAAGGCGTTGCAGAACTTCAGCAGCCGGTCGGTCATCGAGCCCGAGTTCATCAGCTCGGCCGCCAAAATGAAGAGCGGCACGGCCAGGATGACATAGCCTGTGAACATCGAGTTCAGCAGCCTTTCGGCCACCAGCCCCATGTCCTGCCCGCGCAGGTAGATATAGAGCACCGAGCCCGAGATCATCGAAAGACCGATCGGCAGGCCGAACAGCGCAAGTCCGCAGATCACCAGGAGGGTGGCGGTGAAGGGATCCATGGATCGGTCCTTGCGTCCTGTGATGCCGGGGGCAGGGGGTCGTGGCCCATGACGGCACGCGCCGCCAGCCACACGTATCGGGCGATGATGGCGACCGCGAAGACGACATAGATCGAATAGAGCCAGTCGAAGCGGATGCGCAGATAGGCGGTGCGCTGCACCTTCATGAAGGTCACGTAGTCCCAGACTGCCGGCAGCGAGAGCAGGAACAGGCCCACGACGACAGTCGCGATCGCCACCGTGAAGAAGCGCCGGACCGCCGGCCTGACCGCCCCATAGACGATGTCGAAGCGGATCTCATCGCGCTCGCGCAGCACGAAGGCCGCACCGAACAGCACCAGCCAGACCCACATCACCGAGCTCAGTTCGGCCGCCTTGCCCGAGGGCCATTGCAGGACGTAGCGGAACAGGATCGTCACCAGAAAGGCGCCGAACATCACCGCCAGCATCATCGCGGCCAGGCCCTCGGCGACCCGGTGCAGCCACAGCGCGGCTTTCCGTGCCGCCTCGATCATCGCGTCCTCCAGCGCAGGAGGCGGCCGCCCGCGGCGGCCGCCGGTAGTTCGGGTCAGAGATTGTTGATCCGCTCCAGCATCCCCGCCGGCCAGTTGGCCGAAAGGGGGGATTCAAGATATCGCTTCTGCGCATGGGCACGGAATGCCGCGACATCGGGTTCGTAGACTTTGAGACCCTTGGAGCGGAAGAAGTCGGCCAGTTGCGCCTCGCGTGCCCGGTGCTGTTCGGCCGACCAGGCCATGGCCTCGTCGGCTGCGGCCTGGAAGGCGGCCTGCTGTTCCGCCGACATGGCGTTCCAGGCCTGCGAAGAGATCGTCAGCAGGTCGAAGGCCACCAGGTGCGATGTCAGCACGATCTGGCTCATCACCTCGTAGAACTTCATGTTCTCGACGTTGGGCAGCGGGTTGTCCTGGCCGTCGATGGCGCCGGTCTGCAGGCCGGTATAGACCTCGGCATAGGCCATCGCGGTTGGGTTGGCGCCCAGCGCCGCGCCCAGGAACTGCCAGGCCTCGCCCGGCGGCATGCGCAGCCGGATTCCGGCCATGTCTGCTGGCGTGTTGATCTGCCGGTCAGGGCGCAGTCCGACGTGGCGCGTGCCGTAGTAAGTGGGGCCCAGGATGTGGATGCCGAGCTGTTCCTCGGCCATGGACTTCATCTCTTCGCCCGCGTCCGAGGCAAAGAAGGCCATCAGATGATCCGGGTCACGGAACAGGTAGGCCGCAGTCAGGATCGACCAGGCTGGAATCTGGTTGGCGATGTCCTGGGGCGCGATGTTGCCCATCTCCAGGTTGCCGCGCTGCAGCGCGACCAGCTCGGTGCCCTGACCGAACAGCGTGCCGCCGTAGTGCAGTTCCAAGGTGAAGTCATCTGCCACCGCTGCGGCCAGGCGCTCCATCATGCGGGCCCGGATGTCCTGATCCGAGAACACGGCCGAGAAGCGCAGCACCGGCTTGCTCTGGGCCATGGCGGCGCCGAACGGGGCCGCGCCGATGGTAATGGCGAATGCTCCGGCAGCCAGGGCCGCACGGCGCGTGATTCCGGTCTTCATGTCGTCCTCCCTCGTTCCGTTGATGAAACGGCGTGGCCCTTCTGTCGTGGCGCCACATGGACCGGCAGCCTACATCATAGCAATCATAATTCAACAGGCTTATTGCGGATCAACATACAAAAACGGATTCATATGGTGAGAAGCACGGTTGCCGGGTCAACCGGCTCGTGAAAGAAATGGGCCGCAGCGCAAGCAAGGATCGGCGATGCTCGATTCCACCAGCGAGGAAGTCTACGGAGCAATCCGGCGCGACATCATCCACGGCGTGCTGGCGCCGCGGGCGCGGCTGCGGCTGGAGGCCCTGCGCGAAAGCTATGGGGCAGGGCTCAGCACGCTGCGCGAGGTGCTCAACCGTCTGGTCGGAGAACGTCTTGTGGTGGTCGAGGGACAGCGCGGCTTTGCCGTGGCGCCGGTCACCCAGGCCGAGTTCAGCGACCTCGCCTCGCTGCGCGAACTGCTCGAGGTCCACGCCCTGCGCGAGTCCTTCCGGAAGGGCGACCTGGAATGGGAGGGGCAGGTCGTTGGCGCCTACCACAAGCTGGGCCGGATCGAGGCGCGCATGCTCGACGGCGATCGCAGCCAGTCGGAACTGTGGAAACGCTACGACAAGGAATTCCACCACCGTCTGATCGCTGCCTGCGCCTCGGCCGAACTGCTGGCCGCGCATGCCAGCGTCTTCGACCGCTACCTGCGCTATCAGATCATTGCCGTGATTTTTCGCGGCACCGAGGCCGCCGAGGAACATCGCATGCTGCGCGACTGTGCGCTGGCCCGGGACGCCGACCGCGCGATACAGGTACTGGCCGGGCATATCGCGGCCTGTGTCGAGCACACCGCAGCACTGGGCCTGCTGGCTTCCGATGGAGACTCGGTGGCCCAGTTCGATCCGCCGCGCGAGACGGTCGCGGCTTCCGTCTGGCGCAAGGTGCGCGGCGACATCCTGAGCGGTGCGCTCGTGCCTGGCCGCAAACTCAGGCTCGAGGGACTGCGCGAGCAATATGGCGCCTCGGTCAGCACGCTGCGCGAGGTGCTCAACCGGCTGGCCACCGAGGGGCTGGTGTTGGCCGAGGGGCAACGCGGTTTCGAGGTTGTGCAGGTCTCACCGGAAAACCTGCGCGAACTGGCCGAACTGCGTCTGCTGGTCGAAGGGCAGGCGCTGGCGGATTCCTTCCGCCGCGGCGATGTCGACTGGGAGGCGCGGGTCGTCGCCGCCTATCACAAGCTGGCCGCGATGGAAAAGCGCATGGACCAGGGCGACCGCAGTCAGGCCGGCCTGTGGAAACGCCACGATTGGGAGTTTCACCAGGCGCTGATCTCGGCCTGCGGCTCGGACGTGCTCATGCATCTGCACGGCGGCATCTTCGACAAGTATCTGCGCTATCAGATGATCGCATTGTCGTTTCGCGGCAGCATCGCCGCCGCCGAGCACCGCGCTCTGCTGGAGGCGTCTCTGGCCCGGGACGCGGATGCGGCCAAGGCGATCCTCGAGACGCATCTGATCGGCGGGGTCGAACACGCCCTGGCCAGCGGCTCGATTTGAGGGCCGGGTCGCGGTCGATCCAGCGAGGCAGTTCGGAACCGAGCCAACGCCCGGGCATGGAAGGTTCCGCCGGCGCCCCTGACATGAAGTGGTGACCTCTGAACGCCGGGTGATGAGCTGCGCCTCCGGTCCGTTTTCGGAAAGCCCCGTATCGACCGCCGGACCATAGTCATGGCCAACGCCATGGCGATCGGTGCAGTGCCTGTGCGTTCGAGGATGCGCTTCTCGGCTGCGACAGGCCAGGCGACCTCGGCGAGCCCAGATCGCGTCCCGTGTCCGCCAGAGTAGTTCCCGCAGAACCGGCAACCGGTTCGTCGTCAGACTTGGCGGCGAGGCGGAGAGGTCTGGAGGCCGCTGATCGGATGATACCGATCAGGCATTCGGTCGGTCCGCCGGCACCGGCAGGGCCGCCTCGATCTGCGCCCGTGCGCGAGACCGCAGGAGATGGTCGAGCATCTCGAGGTCGTTCAGGAGTTCGACGGGGTTGCGGCGGCGCGCGCCGTCGAGGGCCGTCCTCAACCAGTCGCTCGTGTGCGGATGCGCCAGGACCCAGTCGATGCGAGCCTCCGCTTCCTGCAGATAGTCCGCCAGCCGCTGGTCGAATTCCATTGCCTCCTCCTAAGGGTTATTGCCATCAGGGGTTGCAGACAGGGCACAGTCCAGGATCTGCGGTCTCCGCCGCAACCGGCCGTTCGAGCGAGTGACCGCAGCCTGTACAGACAGCCACCTCCGCCCGCAGGGCGGTGGTAGGTTCGCCGCACCAGGCGCAGGGCAGGCCGGTCAGGCGCTGAGTGACGGCGAAGCCGGGGCGCGAACAATTCGGACAGAGGCTGCGGAATGTGCGGACGAGATCGATCGTCGCGCGCCTGATCGCGCGCATCCGCGTCGGATTCCGGTTGGCGCGCATGTCCGTCTCCACATGGGCCGCACCGCACAGCGCCAGGACGTTCTCCACGGACTGCGTGAGCGCCGAAACGGTGTAGATGCCCTTGTCGAGATACCGGTCCGGCGTCGGTGCGCCATCCGCAACGCCGGTGACGATGAGGCCGTGACGGGGAAAGCCGATCCGTGCGGCGAAGGCTCTGGCGGCCGCAGCGGTCTCGACCGTCTCATGGGCGAAATTCGTTGACATGTCTGCATGATGACCGATCAGCTCGAGGCCGGTGTCGCGGTCGCGCAATACCACGATCTCCCGGCCCATCGGCACGATGGGCAGGAGCGGGTGCGGTCCGAAGGCCCCCTCGCTGGCGATGGCGACGCGAGCGTGGGGATCGTGAGCGAACGCGGCCTCGATCTTGGAACGGGCCGTGTCGAGCTGGCTGCCCGTGCGTTCGATCTCGCGGCTGAAGGTGCCGAACCGGTCGGTGTCGAAGCCATGCGGGACGACTACGTCCAGTCCGAGGCAGCCTTCGAGCAGCGGCCGGACGACCCGTTCCTTGCCATGCATGGTTGCCAGCACGGCGCGCTTGCCCGCGAGCGACCAGGCAGATGCCCCGTTGACTCCGGTCGACGGCATCGCGCTAGAGATAGCCGCTCAGTCTGAGACGCTCGAAGGCATCTTCGGCTTCATGGTCCATCAGGCGGCCTTCGCGTTCTTCGGTCTGCGTCGCCTCGAGCTCGGCGATGATGTCCTCGACGGTGGCGGCGTCCGAGGCGATGGGCGCCGTCGTCCCGACCTCGCCGAGCGAGCGGTAGCGGTAGCCCCCCTTCGCGAAATAGAGCGGAACCAGCGGAATGCGTTCGCGCGCGATGTATCGCCAGATGTCGATCTCCGTCCACGACAGCAACGGATGGATACGCACATGCGCGCCGGGCGGCAGGCTCGTGTTGAACTGATCCCAGAATTCCGGCGGCTGATCGCGATAGTCCCAGTCGCCGTGCTGATCGCGCGGGCTGAAGACGCGCTCCTTGGCCCGGACGGATTGTTCGTCGCGGCGGATTCCGGCGATCAGCCCGGTGAATCCGTGTCGTGCCAGGCATTGTTTGAGGCCTGCGCTCTTGCGCGCGGCAAAACGACTTGCTGGCGGCAGCGACGGATCAATCGCCTCGATCGGCGGGCAGATTTCGGCGATCAGGTTCAATCCCCATTCCGAGGCGTAGCGATCCCGGAACGCATAGGCTTCCGGGAACTCAGCCTCGGTATCGAGATGGACGACTGGAAACGGCACCCGTCCGAAGAACGCCTTGCGTGCGAGCCAGATCATCACGTTGGAATCCTTGCCGAGCGACCAGAGCATCGCCAGAGAGCCGACCTGGCTGAAAGCCTCTCGCAAGATGAACACGCTCTCGTTCTCGAGCTGGTCGATCCTGTTCATGGGGGCGCGCATCTGCTTTTCGCACGAATGTCCTAACGGCGGTTAGTTGTGCGGGGGTGCCGCCCTGAGCAGGCCGGCCCACCGCTGCGGCTTGCCGGGTGCCGCGTGAGCGACCGCGATGGTGTCATGCGACCGCCTCCAGCTTGTCGATGCCGGCGCGCGCTGCAGCCGGCTCCCAGCGGAGATCGCCGGCATAGCGCCAGGCGAGCTGCCCAGCCTCGTCGATCTCGAAGAGGTGCAGCCAGCGATTGTCGAACAGGGCGCGCACGTTTTCGTGCCGCCGCAGGATGTCCGTCATCGCCTCCCGCGGTGCCTCGATGCAGACCGTGAGGCGTACCGGTTCATGGACGTACCGCTCGCCGTCGTGGACGGACTGCCACGGCAGGCCGGCCCGCATGCTCCCGCCATTGCCCTCGAGCACGCCGATGCCGCCGACAACATTGTGCAGGAGCTTGTTGCCGGAGCCGAAGGTCTCGGGTGCGACCGTCGAGCCGTAATATTGCAGGCTGATCCAGCTCGCCACCACCACCGGCGCGGTCAGGATCAGTTCGAGCACGGCGAAGCCGCGCTGTCCGTCCTGCCGCCAGTCATAGTCGTGGAGGAAGGCTCTGCCCTCGAGGCTGCGGCCTGCGGTTCGCCGGCGTGGCGCGGCAATGAAGAACCTGCATCCGGCAAGCCCCCATTCAGGACGGACCTCACCCCAGTTGCGAGCCCTTTCTCCGATTGCGCGCTCATCCGACGCGAGCGGCAGCCGCAAGGCACGCTCCCCCCGCGTCACCCTGCCGGCGGCGTCGAGCCAGCGCCGCACCCTGGCGAGATCAGCGGCATGGCGGTCCGTTGCGACGTCGCCATCATAGAGGGTGACAGTGTCGGTGGTCGTGTCATGCAGTGCGGCGACGAACAGCGTGTCTTCCGGCACCATGATGCCCTGTTGCGCCAGCCCCTCGCGCACATCCGCAGCGTTGAGGAGCCGTGCCAGCAGGCGGGCATTGACCTCGCCCGAATAACCTCCACAGGCGCCGCAATGCAAGCCGCTGGCAAAGGGATTGTTGACGACGTTGCCGCCATGGCCGGCGAGCAGCACGATCCGCGCGAAACCGTCGGTCAGCGACATCGCGCGCAGGATCGTCGCGGCCATGGTCACGCGGGTATCGCGATCGGGTTCTGGCACGAAGCGCGGCGCCGGGTCGTTCGGCATCGGCATCCGGTCGAACCCGAAGGCGTCACGAACGAGTTTCGCCGCATAGACCGGTCCCGTCGCCTCGACGAAGGCGAAGGAGGAGACGGCCGCAAGCTTGAAGCGGCCCCAGGCGCGCTTTGCACGCGCCCGGCAGCGCGCCATGAGATCGGCGTCCCGGTCGGTCGCGTCACCTGCCGCTGACGTGACGGTCGGATTGAGCAGGACCGGCAGCCGTAACTCGTCGATGTCGGAGGCGAAGCGCCGATGCTTGGCAAAGACGCCGAAGAAGCCGGCAAAGCCGAGGGTCCGGATCGACGGATCGACGGATTCGAGCGCCCTGCGGAAGACTTCCGAACGCACATCTATGCAGAAGGCGGCCTGCAGCGTCGGCCGACTGCTGTCCGGCTTGGGCGCCGGTGCCGTCAGCGCGCCAGCGAGAGCGCGCTGTGCCGCCCGCTCGGCCGCCTCCTGGAGGATCTCGTCGATGACGTCGTGCGGCGAAGGCACGATCGGCGCGGCATGGGCGCTGCCGACCGCCGCCCATTGATCGGCGACGGCGGCCTCGTACCGAAGGAACAGCGCCTCCTCCCACAGCAACCGTATCGCCAGCAGATCGGTGATCGTCGCATCCGTTCCCCCTGCCAGCTCGGCCCGCCAGAGCTCGTAGCGCGCAAACTGTGCCCAGCCGCAGAGCGACAGCAGAAGCTGGTGGAAATAGGTGTCGAGCGCGGCGGCACCGAGACCCAGCCGAGCGACGGCGCGGACCATCGCGTCCTCTGGCAGTTCGGGGGCCTCCGCGACAAAGGCCGCGAACCCCTTCAGGCCCATGATTTCCGGTGTGAGGTCGTGGATTGCGTTGTCGCGCCAGGCAGTCCAGGCGGACCGGCGCCTGGGCGCGGCCCAGAGTGCCTGCCCGCGATCGAAATAGCCGCCGGCCCAGACACCGATCCGATCAGCGAGGAGTCCCGGCCAGTCGATGCCGCTGGCGCGCGCCGCCAGGTCGGCCACCGTCGGCAGCCGGTCAGGCGCGGGGCGGGATTCTCGGCTCGCCGCCTTGAGCGCCGCGACATCGGCCGGCCGTCCGGCATGCGGCGAGGCCGCCAGCGCTGCGGCCATGTCATCGTCGGTGATCTCCTCAGCCCGGATCCGGTTCTCGTACCATGACCGCGGCATCGCCACCGGAACACCGCCGACGCGCCCCAGCAGGGCAGCCGTATGCGCCAGGCTCAGGTGCGTCTGGCCGAGGAACGGGTTCACCGCGACAGACGTTTCGAGCGGCCACAGCGGCGGGATCTGCCGAGCCGCGCGCTCGGCCGCAGCGCGCAGTGCATCCACTCCGCTGAAGGGGGGCGCGCCGGTCTTGGTCATGGCTGTTGGGTCTCCCGAGTGTCAGGACGCATGCCGGGCGGACCAGTTGCCGATCAGCCGATCGGTGACCGCATTGGCATACAGACCGTTTGAAAGATGGACGCGCAGGCCGGCTGCGGCCGGATGATTCGACCACAGCGGGAAGGTCGCCTGCGCCACGGCGACAAGGCCGAAACTGAACAGGGCGAGCATGATCAGCGCCCATTCGAGCGGACCGGGCGCCGGCGTCGGCGGCACGGTTCCGGCGGTGAGCCATTCGGCAGCCGTCTGAAGGGCGAAGTAGCTGAGCGACGTGATCACCGAATAGAGCACCGTGCGCCGCGTCAGCTCTTGCGGTGCGGCGTCGGCGAGCCCCTGGGCGATCAGATAGGCGACGCCGAAGATCAGGATGGTACCGAGCGCGATGGCCTGGGGCGACTTCGACTCGAAGCCGAAGCCCAGTCCGATGACTGCGTAGATCGTAAGGGCCAGGCCGAAGGCGCGGGCGACGGCGCGACCGCCGGGGATCGCGACCGGACCCGGCCGGCGGATCGACGAAACAACGTCGACGGCGGTGCCCGAGGCGAGGAACGCATGTGCCTTGTAGAGCGAATGAGCCACGATGTGCAGAAGCGCCAGTGCGAACAGCGCAAGGCCGCACTGCATGATCATGAAGCCCATCTGGGCGATGGTCGACCAGGCGAGCGAATTCTTGACGGCCGACTGCGAGAGCATGGCAAGGCCGGCCAGAAGCGACGTGAAGCCGCCGATCATGACGAGAACCGCCAGCACGCCGGGGCTGAGCAGCATCACGTCAGCGAAACGGATCAGCAGGAAACCGCCGCCATTGATGATGCCGGCATGCAGGAGGGCCGACACCGGGGTTGGCGTCTCCATGACCTCGGTCAGCCAGCCGTGAACCGGAAACTGCGCTGACTTGAGGATGGCAGCGAGCGCGAGCAGGCCCGCCGCCACGGTCACGCCTGCGGGCATCACACCGTCCCTCGCTTCGGCGAGGATCGTCGCGATGTCAGCCGTTCCGTAGCCGATCGCGAGCAGCAGCGCGGCAAGGATCAACGTCGCGTCTCCTGCCCGCGCGACGATGGCCTGCTTGCGCGCAGCCCGAATGGCCTGGACCCTCGTTCCGTAGAAGAGCAGCAGGCGGTGCAGGCAGAGGCTGGTCGCGATCCAAGCGCCCACGAAGAGCACGAGACCGCCAGCCTGGACGAGCAGCAACACGGCAGCAAGCGTCGCTGCCATCCAGCCCAGGAAGGCGCCCTGACGTGCCTCACCGTCGAGATAGGTTGCCGAGAAGCGCATCACGATCCAGCCGACGAAGGCCACGAGGACCAGCATCGTTGCGCTTACGACGTCGATCCGGATCGACAGGCCGACCGTCGCGAGCGCGGACTGCGGCACTGTCTGCGCCCCTGTCCAGATCAGGATGGCTGCAGTCAGGACCGTCGCCGCGAAGGCGATCAGCGTCGCGGCCTCGGCGAGCCTTGCAACGCGTGGCGGACGCCGACCGGGATTCAGGAAGGCCACCAGTGCGGCAACGGAGAGAGCTGCGGGAGCGATCAGAGGGATGATGGTGAGGGTCATGGGCAGCTTGTCTAACGATGCGGGCCAAAGCCGCGCCGTTTGTAAGCTGCCATCGCAACTCAATGAAAATACATTGTTGTTGATTTATCGTTCGATTAAAGTGAACGATATGAACGATCTCAACTTCCATCATCTGCGCTACTTCCATGTCGTCGCGCATGAAGGGAACCTGACCCGCGCGGCGGAACGGCTGAACGTCTCCCAGTCGGCGGTATCGACCCAGATCCGCCTGCTCGAAGAGCGGCTGGGCCAGCGGCTCTTCGAACGGCGGGGCAAACGTTTGCTGCTGACCGAGGCCGGTCGGATCGCGCTCGACCACGCAGACGCGATCTTCGCGGCTGGCGAGGAACTGGTGAACACGCTCCGCGAGCGGCCGTCGAGCCGCGTCCAGGTGCTCCGGATCGGGTCGCTGGCAACCCTGTCGCGGAACTTCCAGATCGGTTTCGTGCGGAGGCTGCTCGAGCGCGACGATGTCGAAATCGTCATACGCTCCGGTGCACTCGGCGATCTCCTCCGTCAGCTCGAGGCACACCGCCTCGACGTCGTGCTCGCCAACATCGCGCCGCCGCGCGATACGGCGACCCCATGGATCTCGCATGTGATCGACGAACAGCCGGTAAGCCTCATCGGAACCGTCGACCGCATCGGCGAGAACATCGGATTCGAGCTCCTGCTTGCGCGGGAACCGCTCATCCTGCCGACCGTTGAGAGCAGCATCCGTTCCGGCGTCGATGCGCTGTTGGAGCGACTCCGGATCCGGCCCCGCATCGTCGCCGAGGTGGATGACATGGCCATGATCCGTCTGCTCGTGCGCGAAGGGGCAGGACTTGCGGTTGTTCCCCCGATCGTTGTCAGGGACGAGCTCCTGAACGGTAGGCTTGCGGAGGCCTACAGGTTCCCGGACCTGCGCGAAACCTTCTGTGCCATCACGCTTCCGCGCCGGTTTCCGAACCCGCTACTGGTCACGTGCCTGGATGGGTTCGCGCCGGGAAAGCCGGCAATGACCGCTGGGATGCGGTGACCACGGCCAGTCACTGCTCTGGTCCCGCCGCGCGCCTTCAACCGATGCGTTCGAGCGCCGGGAAAGCGTTGCTCAATCCCGGTCCGGGGCGGCGACGAGCATCGATCGGGCCGCGAACACCGCGGTCGGCAGCGGCTCGGGCGCGCCCCAGCCTACCGCAAGCCAGTCAAGTCCCAGCGGATTGAAATCTGCGGCCGGTGTCAGCCACGGGCGGCTCTCGTCGCGTCCGGCGAAGTGCTTGTGCAGGATGCCGTCGATACGAAAGACGATGTCTGCCGAACCGTCCTGCGGCACGTCGCCGGTGCCGCCCGACAGCGTCAGCGTCCTGGCGCCGGCCGCGGCGCGGCGCAGTCCCGACGGACGGGTGAGATAGGCATGCCGGAGTACTGGCGGCGGGTTGGGCGAGCCATAGCCCCACAGGCTTATCCATTCGGCGCGGAAGGCATCGAGGTTCGGGTCGAACCAGACCCGCTCGAGATCGGCTTCGCTCGCCAGCCCCTGGAAGTCGAACCAGTTCCAGACCGGAGCAGGGCCGACGAGGATCTCGGTCAGTCGCCAGTTGGCATAATGCCGCGTCCCGGGGATCGCATTGAAGAACGGCATGTCGACCCGTTTCAGCCATTCGGCATAGCCCTCGGCTTCGGCATGCGGCCCGATGCTGTAGGCGATGAAGATGACCAGCGGACAGTCCTCGAGGCGGCGCGCCGGATCGGGCAGGGCGATCACCTCTCCGCCTCCTTGAGGAACCGCTCGATCACGGCAGCCGTGTGGCGGTGGTGATCGGGATCCGTCCAGGCCAGCAGCCGGGTCTTGCGCGCGCCCGCCACGAGCCCGGCCACCTCATCGAAATATTCGAACAGCATGTCCGACGTCGAACAGATCACTTGCACCGGCAGTTTCAGCAGCGGCAACCGCTCGCGCTTGGGATGCCGGAAGGCGGCGCGGTAGGACAGGTGATAGGTGCGCATCGCCTTGAGCACCTCCACCACGAAATCATGCAGGGTCTCCTCGTCTGGAAGCCCGTCGGGCAGGCGGCCGTCGGCCGTCCGGTTGTAGTAGGGCCAGAACAGGAACTGGTCGCGGCAGAAGTGCCAGACCTTCATCAGATGCGTTGCTTCCGCATCCGGACGAATCTCGCGGGCATACCGCTCGAGGACCTCGGCCTGACGCTCGGCCCGATAGAGACCCATGCCGTCGATAGTCAGACTTGTCACCCGGCCGGGATTGGCCAGCGCGATCTCCATCGCGATCGATGCGCCGGTATGGCTGCCATAGAGGTGGAAGGGGCCGTCGATCAGCATGGTGATGGCCTCGAACGCCGTTGCCGCCAGATCCGCGATCTCCGGCTGCGCCATCGCCAGCGGCTCGGAATCGCCGTTTCCGGCCGTGTCGGGGGCCAGCGTCGGCCGGCCGAGCACCGCCAGCTCAGCCATGAGCGGCTCGAGCTGCTTCGAGGAGCCGGGCGATTGATGGATCAGCACCAGCGGCATCGCATCGCCACTGCCCGCCCGGCGCAGATGCACCTGTCCATGGGAGAGATCGGCAAACTCGCGACGGATGCGCCTTGCCGTGATCATGCGCAGGCCCTTCCGGCAAGCTGCGTGCCCAGCCTGCGGCCGAGCCAGCGCCCGAGAGTCAGCGCCGGGGTGACGCTCATCCCGGAGACGAACCCCTTGCCGGACAAGGTCGCGCCGCCGATCGCCTCGCCCAGGGCATACAGTCCGGATATCGCGCTGCCGTCTGCCCGGCAGGCCTCCATCCGGTCGTTGACCCGGATCCCGGCCGGCGTCTTGAGAACGATCCCGTGCATCTTCACCGCGCGGTAGCGCGGACCGCGGATCGGCATCGGACAATGGTGTCGTCCGGTCGGGTCGGGTGCCGTTCCGGCGCAGGCCGCCGCATAGTCGGTCAGACTGGCAGCAAGCCGTGCGGGATCCATCCCGGTTGCGGCGGCCAGCCCGTCGACCCCCTGCGCGGTCACGAACGACGGATGCCCGGACCACGCCTGGTCCAGTTCCTCCCTGGTCCATCCGGGCAGCAGCGGCGGCGCCGCCTCCAGCACCGCATCGTCGAAGACGCACCAGAACGTCAGATCGGCAAGGTCGTTCAGCGCATGCTCGCGCGCATCGACGCTTTCGTCGTCCTCGCGAACGAAGCGCCTTCCGGTTCCATCGAGATGAATCTCCCAGGGCTGCCGTACCTGCGGTGTCAGGCTCGGCATCTGCCGCCACACGATCCGGTTGTCGCCGGGCCGGGAGACGATGCCGGCATAGGTCGGCAGGAACAGATCCTGTCCGACGATGGCAGCTCCCACGGCTTGCGCCATCTCGATACCTGATCCCGTGGACCCCGGCATCGCGGCGGTGAACAGTGGCCGCCCCTGCGTCAGGCGTGCGAACATGTCGCTGTTGGCGCCGTAGCCACCGCTCGCCAGCACCACCGCACCGGCCGCGATCGGTTCCGATCGACCGCCATCGACCGGTACAATCTCGACACCCTGGATGGCCGACCCCGGACCGGTCAGCAGACGGCGCGCCTGCGTCGACAGCCGCAGCGTCGCGTTGGGGGCCGCCATCGCCCGCTCGAATTGCGGCGCGATCGCCTTGAGGATCGACAGACCGCCCTCGACTCCCCAATAGGTCCGCGCGACCCGGTAGGCCTCGTGCAGATGCAGGATCGCCGGGCACTGCGGATCCATCTCGAAGCCGAGATCGAGCAGCCAGTCGATCGTCTCGCCCTGCATCGGTACGGTGCGGCGCAGGATGTCGGCGCGCCCGGTTCCGCGGTTGATGCGCAGGATGTCGCGGATATGCGCTTCGGGGCTGTCGTCGATGCCGCGCGCAATCTGCACGCGCGCGCCGGCGCCGCTCAACTGGCCGAGACTGACATGCAGTGTCCCGCCGGGGCGTGGCTCCTGTTCGACGACCAGCACACGGGCACCCGCTGCGACGGCTTCGATCGCACAGGGCATCCCCGCGGTACCGGCACCGACGACGACGACGTCATAGCTGTCCAAGATACCCCCCGCCCGCCTTGCATCCCCGGTACTTCCCTTCCGCAAGCCGATCGGGCGCGGGCTGTTCAGAAAACCGTGGACAAGTTGTTCTATATATAAGACAGTTCCTCCAACGAAAAGAGATACAGACCACATGATCGGCGAAGTCGCCGACCAGGCAGTCAGGTCCACCAGGATGCCGGACGGGAAGGCCCGGCAGGATGGGCAGGAGGGGGTAAGGATAGAATGCGCGGCGTCGATCTATTCCGGAGGTTCCAGAGGGCCGGAACGATCCTATGCGGGCTCCTGCTGATCGCCTTCACGGGGCTCGTCGTCTACTCAGTCGCAAGCCGCTACCTGTTCTCGGCTCCGCCGATGTGGGGCGAGGAGATACCCAAGCTGCTGTTCGTCTGGATGATCTTCATCGGCGCCGGGTTCGCGCACTTCTCCGGCCACAACATCCGCATGACGGCGCTCATCGAGCGGGTACCGCCCCGCCCCCGTCGCATCATCGAGCTTGTGATGCATGGTCTGGCGGTCGTCATCCTGCTGGTGATCCTGTGGTATTCGGTTCCGATCCTGCAGTTGACGGCGCGGACGAATTCGCTCGCCACCGGCCTGTCGGACATGTGGACCTACATTGCCCTGCCGATCGGTGCCCTGCTGCTGCTGGCCAACGAGGCCTTGCGCATCCGAAGACTTCTGCGTGGCCATGTCGACGACCCGGTCGACCTCGGCAGCGAGCGCTGATGCAAGCCGGACCCGAGATGCAGTCATGCTGCTGACGACCTGCATCATCCTGCTGTTCGTGTTCGTGCTACTCGGCATGGACATCGCCTTTGCCATCGGGGTTGCCGCGCTCGCCTTCATCGCCGCGAGCCAATTCGATGCCCGCCCGGTCAACCCGGTCCTGTTCGTGCGTACAGTGACCAGCGGCGTTGACAGTTTCGCGATGCTCGCGATCCCGATGTACGTCTTCGTCGGCGAGCTGATGACGAGGGCCGGCGTCACCCGGCGCCTGATCGACTTTGCAGCCAGCCTCGTCGCCCACCGGCCGGGTGGCCTCGCCAATGTCGGCATCACGTCGAATCTGTTCATGGCGGGGATTTCCGGATCGGCGGTGGCAGATGCGGCCGCGACCGGTTCGATCCTCGTGCCCGAGATGAAGAAGCGCGGCTATTCGGCCCGCTATGCTGCCGGCGTCATCTCGGCGGCGGCCGCGATGGGTCCGATCATTCCGCCCTCGATCCTGTTCATCCTGCTCGCCTCGATCGCCAACCTGTCGGTCGGCGACCTGTTCATCGCAGGCATCCTGCCCGGGCTTCTGATGTATGTCGGCCTGATCGCGATGAGCGGCTATCTCGCCCGCCGCAATGGTATCCCGATGGAACCGAAGGCCAGCCCCGACGCCCGGCGGATGGCGATACGCGCCGGCATCCTGCCGCTCGGAGCGCCCTTGATCATCATCGCAAGCAAGGTGTTCGGGATCGCCACGCCGACGGAGTCGGCGGCGATCGTCGTGCTTTACACGATCGTCATCGGCACGCTCGTCTACCGCGACCTGACCCTCAGGGGCTTCCTGGACGCCGCCATTGCCGCCGCGATGACGACCGCTGTCATCATGATGACAGTCGCGTTCAGCCAGATCTTCGGTCAGATCGCCGTCCTCGCCGGGCTGGGCCGGATGGTGCAGGCGACGCTGCTCGGCATCAGCGACAATCCGTATGTCCTGTTCTTCGTCATCAACCTGATGCTGCTGGTGCTCGGCACGTTTCTCGACGCGCTGCCGCTGATGCTGATCCTGTCGCCGATCCTCTTCCCGTTGATGACCGGCTTGGGTGTCGACCCCATCCATTTCGGGCTGGTGATGGTCTTCAATCTTGTTCTTGGCATGATCACGCCACCTGTTGGCCTGAATCTGTTTGTGATGTCGCGAATATCAGGTGTTGGAATATTGAGTGTGTTTCGGGGTGGATTGCCATTTTACATGGTGCTGTGGGTTACCCTGATCATATTGACGTACGTTCCTTGGTTTTCGACGTTCCTTCCTCACCTGCTCAGGAAATAACGACCAGACTGGACAACCGGAGGACTTGAGATGACGACTAGCATGACGCGACGCGGTGTTCTCGGTTCGGCTGCGGCCGTCGCGGCCCTGATGGCCGTTCCCGGCCCAGTGCGAGCCGCCACGGTGCTGCGCTACGGCAATGCCGGCGGTCCGCAGACCGTCTCGAACACCTTCAACAAGGCCCTGTCCGACAGGATCTCCGAACTGACCGGCGGTGAACTGTCCTTCGAGATATTCGCAGGCACGCTCGGCGGCGAGAAGGATCTGATCGAGTCGATGGCGCTCGGCAGCCTTGATGTCTACAACGGCGCCTATACCGGCACCGTCGAGTTCGACGTGATGTACTCGCCCTATTTCTTCCGGGACGGCGCCCATGCGAAGGCGGTGCTGGCGACCGAGATCGGGCAGAAGGCATCCGCTGCGCTGGAGAGCCGCTACAATGCACGTCTGCTCGGCGTCGGTCGGCTCGGCAGCTACAATCTGATGCTGAAGGAGCCGATCGGCTCGCTCGCCGACCTGAAGGGCCGCAAGATCCGCGCACCGCAGATCAAGGGATGCATCGAGGCGCTCCAGCATTTCGGCGCCGCGCCAACCCCGATCCCGTTCAACGAGGTCTACCTCGCCCTCCAGTCCGGCATCGTCGACGGCGTGCTGACTGCTCTCAATCCGGGGGTGCAGTTCAAGTTCTACGAGGTCTGCAAGCATGTGGTGGTCCCCGATTTCGGGCTTGCCCTCGACAAGGAGGTGATCTCGCTTGCCGCCTGGAACGCGTTGAGCCCGGAGCACAAGGAAATCCTGCAGAAGTCCTTCGACGAACTCGAGGAGACCAACTACTACCTCGTCGGCCTCGCCTCGAAGCCGAAGGATCTGGAGGCATGGGCTGCGGCGAACGGACCGGATGCCCTGCTCGAGCTGGATGCGTCCGACCTCGCCGCGCAGATGGCGCCGGTCAACGAGCGGCTGGCTAACGAGGCGTTCGGCGATGGGGCCTGGAAGCTGATCCAGGACACGCAGGCCTGAACCGGATCGAGCGGAGCCGTTGACCGATGGTGATGACCTCGCATCCGACGGGTCTGCCGATGAAGGCCGAGCAGGTCTTCTTTGCCGACCCGGCGATCGACCGGCTGCTGGCGATGATCATGACGCTGGCCGCGGAAGTCCACGTCACGCGCGACCGGCTTGCCTGCCTCGAATTCCTGCTCGAGAGCGGTCAGCCGGTGACCCGCGAGGCTCTCGACCGCTTCCAGCCGACGCCGGAGCAGGCGGAACGGCTCGACGCGGCCCGCAGGGCACTGTCCTCGGAGCTGATGTTCTGCACGCTCGGGATAGAGGCATCGCTCGGCGCGCCTGAAGAGGGCGTCGACAGGTTCGACAAGAGCTGACCCCGATCGACCCGGATCGACGATCCGGGTCGCACCTCATCTGCGGAGTGCCACGATGTTGGAAAATATCCCTCCGGACCGGGCCTTCACCGCCTATCAGGCCTTCGTTCTCGACTGCAAGCTGTACTGGACCCGCTCGATGTTCCCCGAGCTGCGCAAGCGATACCACGCTGCGGTCGCGGCGGCCGGTTCTCCGCCGCGCACCAGCGCCGAGGTCGCCGAGCTGATGAAGGACGACACGACCGCGCAGTTCTTCGGCTGGTACGAGCGGCATCTGCAGAGGATGAAGTATTCCGGGCTGCGGGGCCTGGCCGTCCACTACGACCAGTATCGCGACCTGATTGGCCGGGCGCTGGCTGCCGAGGTGCCCGACCGTCTGCTCGAGCTCGATCCGGACTTCAAGCAGCCCGAATACTACACCTCGATCGACATCCATCAGCATCCCGGCGGCGTCTGGTCTGACGAGATCGCCGGCTACGTGTACGAGCGCGGCGCCCAGTCCACCGCGCCGATGCTCGACAAGGCGGCCAGCCTCTGGCATCGCATGAAGGAACAGGCGCTGTCGCGCGCCGGCGGCGAGGTGAAGCGTGTCGTCGATCTGGGCTGCGGATTCGGCGGCTCGACGCAGCCCTACTATGCCGACCATCCGGATATCGACGTGATCGGGATCGAGCTGTCGGAGCCCTGTCTGCGGCTTGCCGCGCAGCGCGCCGCCGAACTGCAGGCGCGAAACGTCAGGTTCAGGCAGGCCGATGCGATCGCCACCGGGCTGGATGAGGGATCGAGCGACATCGTCACCAGCACCATGATGCTGCACGAGATGCCGCCCTCGCATGTCAAGGGCGTGTTCAAGGAATCCTACCGGCTGCTGAAGCCGGGCGGCCTGTCGATCCACCTCGACTTCCTGGTGCGCGACGACCCGTTCAAGGAATACGTCCACTACGGCCATTCGCGGCGCAACAACGAGCCGTTCATGGTACCGCTGAACAAGATGGACATCGTTGCCGCGCACAGGGAGGCCGGCTTCGACGAGGTCGAGATCGTTCCCTTCGAGGAATTCGACGGATCGCTTTCGCCGGAGATGACCGCCTGGCGGTTCCCCTGGACGATGATCATCGCCCGCAAGGCCGCATGAGCGGCCTTGTCGACATTACCGGTCTGAAGCTCCTGGTCATGGGCGGCGGCGTCGGAATCGGCCTGTCGGCGGTTCGGATGGCGACCGCCGCAGGCGCCGAGGTCGCCGTCACCACCATGCCAGACGAGACCGCGGCAGAGCAGGTGGCATTCCACACCCCGTGCGATGTGACCGACGCGTCGGCCGTTTCCGCCGCCGTCGAGGCTGCCGTGGCGGCGCTTGGCGGTATCGACGCGGCGATCGTGACGGCAGGAATCTTCGAGCATCGCGGCGTTGCGGAGACGAGCGATGCGGACTGGGCGCGCGTCATCGCCGTGAACCTGACCGGCCCGTTCCATGTCGCCCGCGCGCTCGAACCGCATTTTCGAGCCGCCGGAGCCGGTTCGCTGGTGCTGTTCTCGAGCCAGGTCGGGCTTGTCGGCCATCGCCGCGCCACTGCCTATGCGGCCTCGAAGGGCGGCATCAACGGTCTGACGCGCACCCTCGCGATCGAGTTCGCCGCCTTTGGCGCAAGGGTCAACGCGGTCGCGCCCGGCCCCGTCGAGACCGGCATGACCGCCGTCGCCCGCGCCGATCCGGTGCGTCGTCGTGCCCTGCTCGAAGCGGTGCCGCTCGGGCGGTTCGGCCAGCCGGACGAGGTCGCCTGCGCCGCCCTCTACCTAGCTGCGCCGGCCTCGGCCTTCGTGACGGGCCATGTGCTGGTCATCGACGGCGGTGTGACGGCGATCTGACAAGGCATCGTCGATGCCGGCCGCAACCGGAGGAGAAGGAGGGATAACCCTGATGCGCGATCCCTATTACGTGCAGGAGGACGACAATCTCGACGACATGGCCGCGGTGCTGAAGCCGGCGCTGGGATTCACCGACGAGGACCTCAAGCGGCTCTCGCCGGAAGCCAAGACCCTGTTCTCGGCCAGGCGGCGTCTCGGGATCGACTGGCTCGACCGGTACGAGGTGGTGGTCACGGTGACGAAGAGTCCCGGCGGCTGCCGTTGCGGAATTCGCGAAGGGCAGAAGATCGTGTTCGACATGCGCCACAAGGTGAAGCCGGACCTGTCCGATGCCCCGCTCTGCGTGCATCTGATGGCTCCGGTGCTGTCGATCTTCTACATGACCTTCGATCGCGCCGCCGAAGGCCTGAACCCGCTGACCTGCATCTGGCGATTCATCGAATGTCCGATGACGGGCGCCAACCACGGTGCCGACAAGGCGCTCGCCGAGGTGACGCTGCGCCGTGTCGATACGCACGAGCCGGTGACCAAGCGCATGCTGGCGGAGGATTTCGCGTGACCATCCCCAATCGACCACCGATTTCCGACTGCGAGATCCACGCCGTCGTGACCCGGTCATTCCACTGCGCCAATCACATCCGCGTCGGCGAGACCTTCGTCTTCGACATCGAGGGACGACTGCTGCCGCACAGGTCGTCGGCCAATCTCTGCCTCGGTATCGTGGCGAAGCTGCAGCCGGCGCTGCTGCTGGCGCAGGACAGGATCGCCGAAGGTCTGCACCCGATCAGCGCGAACTTCCATACGTTCGACTGCTTCGACACCGGCATCGACCATGGCGGCACCGGCAAGGTCTATGTCGAGATGGTGCTGGTCGATCCGCGTACCGGCGAACGCGTGGAGCCGTGGCCGCAATCGGAATGACCGAGACGCGCTATCCGCTGGCGATGCGTCCCTTCGACCTCGCGGGCGTCGAGGTCAGGAACCGGATCTTCCTGCCGGCGCACACGACCAATTTCGGGCGCGATTTCCTGCCGACTGACGCGCATGTCCACTATCTGGCCGAGCGTGCGCGGGCGGGCATCGGTCTCGTGATCGTCGAACCGCTGCGCGTCCACCGCACCTCGCTCGGCCGATCCGGTGGGCTGACGGGGTCCGACCGGCGGGCATTGCCGGGCCTCAGGCGGATCGTCGAGGCGGTAAGGGCCGCGGGCGCTCGCATCTTTGTTCAGATCACCCATGCCGGCCGCCATGGCCCCAACGAGACCGATCGGCTGCCGGCCTGGGGACCGTCGCCGGTGCCGTGGATCCCGGGCGCCGATGTGCCGCACGCGATGACGCGGTCCGAGATGGATGCCGTGCGCGAGGCCTATGTCGAGACGGCCGAACTGGCGATCGAGGCGGGCTTCGAAGGCATCGAGGTGCATGTCGGCCATGGCCACCTGTTGCACCAGTTCCTGTCGCCTGCGGCCAATCTACGTGACGACGATTGGGGCGGCAGTCCCGAGAAGCGGCTGCGCTATCCGCTCGAGGTGGTGGAGACGCTGGCGGCAGCCATCGGCGGCCGTGTGCCGCTCGGCATCCGCGCCAGCGTCACCGATCTGATGCCGGACGGGCTCGGCCCGGAGGAGCAGCGCGAGATCATCGCCCGCTTCGCCGCCATTCCGGGGATCTCGTTCGTCAATGCCTCGGTTGCCGCCTATCAGTGGCCCAGCATCGGGCATCATGTCGCCGACATGGCGCATCCCCCGCACCCGTTCCGCGATCTGACCGAGGCATTGCGGCCGGTGATCGGGAACCTGCCGCTGCTGACCGCCAATCGCTACCGCACGCTCGCCGAGGTCGAGGACACTCTGGCGCGCGGTGTCATCGACATGATCGGCATGAACCGCGCCCACATGGCCGACCCGGAACTCCTGCCCAAGAGTCTCGCCGGGCGCGAGGCCGAGGTCAGGCCCTGCATCGCGCACAATTTCTGCATCGGTCAGGTCGGTGCCCACCGGCCGATCTCCTGCATGATGAATCCGCGGGTCGGGCGTGAAGGCGACTGGGGGGAGATACCGGTCATTGCGCGTCGCAGGCGCGTGCTTGTACTCGGCGGTGGCCCGGCCGGGCTCGAGGCGGCCCGGATTGCCGCGCTGGCCGGCCATCAGGTGACGCTCTGGGAGAGGACCGAGGCGCTCGGCGGACGGCTCGTGCTGGCCGGCACCGGCGCCGGACGGGGCGACCTGCACCGGATGCGCGACTGGCTCACCGCCGCAGTCGGGCGCGCCGGCATTGCCGTCGCAACCGGTGTCACGGCGACGGCTGACGCTGTCGCCGATCACGGCGCCGATGTCGTGATCCTTGCCGTTGGCGCGACCCATGCGGCGCGACCGCTGCCCGTCGCCGGCGGCGACCCTGTTCCCTCGATGGATGTCCCTGCGGCTCTTGCCGCACCGCGTGAGGCTTGGCGTGGGCTGCGGATCGCCATTCTCGACGAGGCCGGCTCCTGGGCAACATTGTCGGCAGCCGAAACACTGGCCGCTGCCGGAGCCGCTGTCGAGATCGTGGCGACACCGGTGACCGCCCTCTGGAACGTGACGCTCTACAGCCGGATGACCGCGCTCGAGCGACTGGCGAAGGCGGGCGTCAGGCTTCGCACCGGTCTTGCCGACCCCTGCCTCGACGACCGTCGCCGTCTCGTCTGTCGCGTTGTGGCGACGGGGGAGATCGTTGACCTCGGCACCTTCGATGCATTCGTCCATTCCGATCCGGGCATCGCCGCCACCACCCTGCAGGAGGACCTCGAAAGACTTGGTCTGCACGTGCGTCCGATCGGGGATGCCGTCGTGCCGCGGACCCTGTTCGAAGCGATGCACGATGCCCATGCCGCAGTGCGCAGCCTTGGAGAGGCGTCATGAGCACACGTCACGAGGCCGACGTCGTCGTCATCGGGTCCGGCTCGGCGGGATCGGTTGTCGCGGGACGACTGGCATCGCGGTCCGACCTGAAGGTTCTGGTGCTCGAAGCGGGCAAGCGCGATACGAACCCGATGTTCCGGATTCCCCTGATGACCGGAATCCTGTTGCGCGGACGTTACGCCAACTGGTTCTACCACACCGAGCCGGAGCCTGGTCTGAACGACCGGCGCCTGTTCTGGCCGCGCGGGAAGGTGATCGGCGGATCGTCGTCGATCAATGGCATGGTCTGGACCCGTGGTTTTGCCGAGGACTACGACGCCTGGGCGCAAGCCGGCCTGCCCGACTGGACCTGGGACAGGGTGCTTGATGCCTATCGCTCGATCGAGGGGCACTGGGCTGGCACGACACCCTATCATGGCGGCGAGGGGGCGCAGCGACTGTCGCGAATCGCAACGCTCAACCCGCTGTCGGAAGCCTTCCTCGAGGCCGCGCAGCAGGCGGGCCTGCCGCTCACCGACGACTTCAACGGACCGTCGCCATTCGGAGCCGGACGCTATGACTACACGATCTGGAAGGGCCGCCGGCTGAGTGCGGCGCGCGCATTCCTGACGCCGCAGGAGCATCGCCCCAACCTGACCGTCCTCACCGGCGCCCATGCGACGCGGATCCTTGTCGAGAACGACCGCGCCACCGGCGTCGAGATCCTGCGCGGCGGGCGACGCGAGGTGGTTCGCGCCGAAAGGGAGATCGTGCTGTCCTGCGGAACCGTGAACTCGCCGCAGTTGCTGATGCTGTCGGGGATCGGGCCCGCCGACCATCTGGCTCGGCACGGCATTCCGGTCGTCGCGGATCTGCCCGGTGTCGGGGCGAACCTGCAGGATCATCTGCTGGTGCGCGTCGAGTATGACTGCACCGAGCCGGTGACGCTGCACAGACTGCTGCGCGCCGACCGCGCCGCCCTGGCGCTGCTTCGGGCATGGGCGATGGGCACTGGGCCGGCTGCGCGCTTTCCGCTCGAGGTCGGTGCCTTCCTGAAGTCCGATCCCGCACTCGACCTGCCCGACCTGCAGGCGCATTTCCTTCCAGGGCGCTCGACGGCGGCCGTTCGGATGCCGTTCCGCGCCCGTCCCGGCGATCCCGGGCACGGCTTCTTCGCCAACGTCTACCAGATGCGGCCCGACAGTCGCGGCGAGATCCGCCTCAAATCCGCCGACCCGCTGGCCGCACCGGCGATCCTCGGACGCTATCTGACGGCGCCACGTGACATCGAGGTGCTGCGTGCGGGCGTGCGCGCGCTGCGCACGATCTTCTCGCAGCCCGCCTTCGATCGCTGGCGCGGCGCCGAGACGGCACCGCGTCGATCCCGGCAGAGCGACGCAGAGCTCGATGCCTGGATTCGCGCGACGGCTGACACCGTGTTCCATCCGGTCGGCACCTGCCGCATGGGGCTGGACGCGTGGGCCGTCGTGGACGGCGCGCTCAGGGTGCACGGCATAGACGGGCTGCGCGTCGCGGACGCCTCGGTGATCCCGACCATGGCTAGCTGCAACACGCATGCGCCGACGATGATGATCGGCGCTCGGGCGGCCGACTTCATTCTCGGCGGCGCGGCATCGGACAGGCGGGAGGCGGCATGACGGATCACTCCTCCCGTCCCTGGCGTCATCCCGGAGGCTGCTACGCCAGCGATGCGGGATCGGGATTCGCCGGCGCCGATGGCGACGTTCCGATACCGACTTGTGCCGTGCTCGGCCGGGATGAAGGGCGATGGCGGGGGTGTCGGTCGGCTGGCAACAGGAGCAACGTCAAATGAACGGCGAGGATCTGGCGACGCGGCTCGCGGGCCTGAAGGCCAAGCGCGGCTATCTGCTCCCGCATCACGGGCTGCTGGCGATCACGGCTCCGGACCTGCTGGCGGCCTATGATGCGGCCTATACCGCGCTGGCGCTGGACGATCGGGTGCTCAGCCATCACGACCGCGAGTTCGTGTGGCTTGGAATCCTGATTGCGACCCGGGAAGAGATCGCGACACACCACATCGAGAAGTTCCGCAATGCCGGCGGATCCGCCGACGAAGTGCGTGCCTGCCTGCGGCTTGCGGCAGCGGTGTGCGGCTTCCGCGCCTACGCCTTCGTGGCGGATCACTGGCGGGCGCATCTGCCGGGGATCGCCGTCGAAGCCGAATGGGCCGACACCGTGCTACGGGCAGGCGAGGGGGCTGCGCCGCGGCTCATCCACATGACCGCCTGCGCGATGCAGGCCGCGAATGGTGCCTGGGACGGCTTCCGCTGGCAGCTCCGTCAGGCCTACGCCGCGGCAATCGACGAACGGGAACTGGCCGAGGCCGTGTCGCTGACGATGTTTCCGGCAAGCGTGCCCAACTTCGTCACCGCCGCCCGACTCTGGATGGAAATGATCCGCGCTGGCGAACTCGATGCCTCGCCAGACTTCCGCGACTGGGCCACGTTCTCGGGGCAGGGCGGGCATGGACGCGGCAATGACTGAGCTTCCGACACCTGAGGAGCTTCGCGCGCGGCTGGAGGCGTTGGCCGCCCGCCGCGGCTTTCTGCTGCCCCATCATGGCGCGCTGGCGGCCGGCGCCCCAGATCTCCACGTCGCCTATCTTGCCATGTACGAGGCATTGACCGTGATGCCTCGGCAGCTTTCGCCTCTCGAGCGCGAATGCGTCTGGCTCTGCCTGCTCGTCGCCGCCGAGGAGGCAATCGGCACGCATCACCTCGAGCTGTTTCGCGCCGCCGGTGGAACCGACTCGATCGCCCAGAGCCTGATCGCGCTGGCGGGAGCTGCGCCGGCCTGCGATGCATTCGCATTCGCGCATCGCCACTGGGAGGGCCAGCTCCCCGCGCTCGATCCGGCATCCGCATGGGCGAGCACGGTCGCTGCCCTGCGCGGTGCGCTCGCCCCGGACCTTGCCGATCTCGCCCTGCTGGCTGTCCAGGCGGCACGCGGCAGTCGTGTCGGCATCGCTCGGCAGATCGAGCGGCTCTATGCGCAGAAGGTCGACGAGGCGAGGATCGTCGAGGCCCTGAGCTACATCATCTGGCCGAAGGGTGTGAATGCCTTCGTCGAGGCGTGCGATGTCTGGCACCGCCTGATGGTGACAGGAGCCATCACGCCATCGGCGCGTTTCGCCGCCTGGCGGGATATGCCGGGACTCGGTGCCTTCGACCCGGCAAGCGGACGTGTCGTCTCGGGGTTTGGAGGGGAGGGAAACGATGGATCAGCTCGCGACCGAGCCGCCGACTGACGGGGCCGCCGGGACACTCGTTCGGTTTCTGCGGCTGATCGAGGCGCGCGACCTCGTCGCGGCCTCGAAGCTGCTTGCCGAAGATTTCCGGATGGTGTTTCCGGGCGGCGTCGAAATGCGTCGGCTGGAGGACCTCGTGGAATGGTCGCGCGGACGATACCGCTTCGTGTGCAAGCGGTTCGAGCGCATCGAGTCGACCGGAACGGCCGTCTGGGTGTCGGGTACGCTTTCCGGCGAATGGCTCGACGGCCGCCCCTTCGAGCGTATCCGCTTCGTCGACCGGTTCGAGCTTGCGAACGGCCTGATCGTCCGCCAGGACGTGTGGAACGATATCGCCGAAACCCTGCTGGCCGAGATCGGATCTGCAGACCTGGGCGCTCGCTCAGCGTGAGGCGCGACGCAACGACTCTGCCCAGCCGAGAGGCCCGCCACCGAGCCAGCCGCTCAGAGTCTCCGCCGACGGTGGGCGGCCCCTTGCGCTCTCGGACATCCGCCAGGCGAGACAAAGGTTGCTCGACATCACGGGCGCCCAGCCGCGGGCGCCGACTGCCCGGAGCGCGCGCAGCGTCGGCAGCCCCGTCCCGAGCAGCACAACCGCGTCCGCGTCCGTGGTGCGGAGCGAGTCGAGTGCGTGAACGGCGGCATCGCTCTCCAGGCTGTAGATCGGATGGAACGCGCGGGTCTCCCGCCCTACGCTCGTGACGCCAGCGACGGCGAATCCGCGGTCCGACCAGTAGCCTATGCAGCTTGCGGTGAGCCTTTCATCATAAGGCGAAATGAGCGCGATGCGCCGGGCATCTAGGGCGCCAAGCGCGTCGGCGATGGCCGTCGCCGCGGTATGCACCGGATGTCGTCGTGCGGCGGCGAGGTCGGCCAGCAGCTCGTCCTCGCGCTGGCAGCCGAGCAGATAGCTTGCGCCGGTGCAGGCAAAGCCGGCCGCCGACACGGGAGCGTTGGCGAACTGGGTCATTGCCGTCGCGTAGGACTCCAGATAGTCGCACAGCCGCTCCTCGATCGTGGCCTTGCCGCTGGTCAGGCGTCCGGCGATCCAGGCCTGGTCCGGCGGCACCAGATGGCGGAGCTCCGCCTCGACGGTGGTGTTGGCCTGCGGCACGAGAACCGCGAGCAGCCCGCCGGGCGCATATTCGAGGCTCATCGCACGATCCTAGCCGGCCTGCGACCAGACCCAGGGCGCCTCGGCGCGGCGCCGTTCGGCGAAGGTCGCGATCGCATCCGCGCAGGAACGGGTGAGGTCGATGTCGTCCCAGCCGCAGATGAGCTTCTGCGTCCAGACCGGATCGAGCGCGAAGCGCTCCGAGACTCCATCGCCCGCAATCGACCCGGTCGCCAGATCGACGAGGAGTCGGACCGGTCCGCGGGCAAGGAGCGGAGCGATCCGTTCGGCGGAAAGCGGCGCCGGCAGAAGTCCGTTATTGACGGCATTGGCGGCGAAGATATCGCCGAAGCTCGGCGCGATGACGACTCGGAACCCGGCGTCGACCAGCGCGTAGACGGCCGCCTCTCGCGACGACCCGGCCCCGAAATTGCGGCCGGCGATCAGGATCGACGCCCCGGCAGCCTCCGGGTGATTGAGCGGGAAGTCGGGATCGAGCCTGCCGTCGCGATCGCGTCTGAGGTCGTGCAGCAGGAAGCCCCCGTAACCGGCCGAGCGCGGCGTCGACATGAAGCGCGCCGGGATCAGCTGATCGGTGTCGATGTTCTCCAGCGGCAGCGCCACCGCGAGCCCGTCATGGCGCGTCCAGCCGGCCATCAGCAACGCCCCCGCAGCAGCTTGCGCACGTCGGTCAGCGTGCCGGTGACGGCAGCGGCAGCCGCCATTGCCGGACTGACCAGGTGCGTACGGGCGCCCTGTCCCTGCCGGCCGCGAAAGTTGCGATTGGTGGTCGAGGCGCACCGCTTGCCCGGCGCTACCAGGTCGCCATTCATGCCCACGCACATGGAACATCCGGACCCGACCCATTCGAGCCCGGCATCCATGAAGATGCGGTCGAGCCCTTCCTGCTCGGCCTGACTCTTGACCAGCGTCGAGCCGGGCGAGACCAGGCCGGGCACCTTCGACCGGCGGCCGGCGAGGACCGCCGCAGCGGATCGGAGATCCTCAATGCGGGCGTTGGTGCAGGATCCGATGAAGATCTGGTCGATCTCGATGCCCTCGAGGCTGCGACCGGGTGTCAGCCCCATGTAGTCGAGCGATGCGGCGATACGGCTGGCCTTCGCCGGATCCGGTTCGCGCGCTGGATCGGGCAGGGTCGCGGTGATCGGGAGCGCCTCTTCCGGGCTCGTTCCCCAGGTGACGATCGGTGCGATCTCGTCTGCCGTCAGCCGGACTTCCCGATCGAAACCGGCGTCATCGTCGCCAGCGAGGGCGAGGAACCCCTCCGCGGCACGCTCCCAGTCGCTACCGGTCGGGGCAAAGGGTCTTCCCTTGATCCAGTCCAGAGTCGTCTCGTCGGGGGCGATCAGACCCGACCGGGCACCGCCCTCGATCGACAGGTTGCACAGCGTCAGCCGACCCTCGACCGTCAAGCCGCGGATCGCCGTACCGTCATATTCGACGACGTGACCCCGCGCCCCGTCGGCGCCGAGGCGGGAGATCCAGTTGAGCGCCACGTCCTTGGCTCCGATGCCCGGCATCAGTCGGCCGTCGACGACAAGGCGCATCTGCTTCGGCTTCTTCTGCCAGATCGTCTGAGTCGCCAGGACATGGGCGACTTCGGTCGCCCCGATCCCGAAGGCATAGGCCCCCAGCGCCCCATGCGTGGCGGTGTGACTGTCGCCGCACACCACCAGCAGGCCGGGCAGTGTCAGCCCCTGCTCGGGACCGACGACATGCACGATGCCCTGCCGGGGGTCTCCCCTGCCGAACAGCGTGATGCCGTACCGCGCGGTATTCTCAGACAGCGTCAGGATCATCCGTGCGACGGAATCGGTTGGAACCGCGTCGGGACGGGTCGGCACGTAGTGATCGGCCACCCCGAATGTGAGTTCGGGATGGGCGACCGGCAGGTTGCGGGCGGCAAGATTGGCAAACGCATGATGCGATCCTTCATGGATGAAATGGCGATCCACCCACAGCAGGGTGGCACCATCCTCCCGCGTCAGGATGCGGTGGAGATCCCAGAGCTTGTCGAAGAAGGTGCGCTTGTCGGCTGGTCTTCGGGAAACGGTCATCTGCTGCAGCCAGCCTCGATGCCTGATCCAGTCACGTCGCCGCCGGTCGCTGTCACGCGGTCGCCTCAGGCTGCTTCGCTGCCACCGCCGGCGGCAACGGGCTTCCAGCGCGGGGTATCGCCCCGATCGTCGCGGGTGAGAGTCAGCTCCAGTTGGTAGCGATCGGGCCGGTAGAGCGCGGAAAGGTATTCGATTCCCCGGCCATCGCGATCATAGACGACACGGGTCAGCGAGATCAGCGCCGCGCCGACCTCCGTCTCCAGAGCAGTCGCGATCTCCGGTGTTGCCAGCACGGCCGAGACGCTCTGGTGGGCATGATCGACCCTGACGCCACTCTCCTCCAGCAATCGGAACAAGGGCGTCGTCGCCAGATCGGCCTCGGAATAGCCCTGGGCGATCTCTTCCGGCACAAAAGTCGTCAGGTAGGAGAACGGCAGCCCCTGGGCGAGCCGGAGGCGTACCGCGCGCTGCGCGCGCGCGCCCTCGGCAAGGCGCAGCGCCTCGGCGACATGGGCCGGCGGGACGCCGTAGGAGAACGACAGCAGCCGGGCGGTCGTCTCCTCGCCCATCTGCCGGATGTGCGGCATCAGCGTCGCGAAGTCGGCGCGGATCTGGACCGGCCGCGACTGCGGGCGCTTGACGATCGTACCGCTTCCCGGGCGACGCTCCACCAGCCCGTCCGAAACAAGCGCATCGAGCGCCCGCCGTATCGTCACCCTGGACACCCCATGCCGCTCGGCCAGCTTCAGTTCGCCGGGCAGCGGGGCACCCGGAACGAGTGTGCCGCCAAGGATCTCGTCCCGCAGGACCATATAGATTCGGCGCGTCTTGCCGCCATCTGGAGTGACCGCGCTCGCGATCTTCGTCATGAGGCGCTCCGGGTCGATGCCACGAGCCGTGATGCAATCAGTTAGTGTGCAATGTTGTATTCTATCCGGCAAGAATGCAAGTTTGTTGAAGTTCCGAAATCTGTATTCTAGAAGATACAGGAAAGCTGCCGCACATTGGCGGCCGCGTATGCGGGGGACGGTGGATGGGGCAGATCCGGCGCGAGGCAGGGCACGATACGGTGCGACCGATTGATCCGATCCTGCTCGCCATCCTGGCCGGGCGGATGGAGCAGATCGCCGACGAAATGGACGCGACGCTGTTCCGGTCGGCATTCAACCCGATAATTGCCGAGGCGCATGACGCCAGCCACGGCCTCTATCATCCCGACACCGGCGAAACGCTGGTGCAGGGCAAGAACGGACTGCCGATCTTCGTCGGCGTCATGGCCTTCGCGGTGAAGGCGGTGATCGACAAGGCGGCCGCTGAGGGTGGTCCGCAGGACGGCGATGTCTGGATATTCAACGATGCCCACCTTGGCGGCACCCACCTCTCCGACATGCGGCTCGTCCGCCCCTATTTCCGCAACGGCGAACTGTTCTGCTGGCTCGCCTCGGTCGGCCACTGGCACGACCTCGGCGGCGCGGTCCCAGGCAACTACAACCCGTCGGCTACCGAAGCCTACCAGGAGGCCGTCGTGATCCCGCCGGTGCGCCTCGTGCGCGGCGGCGATCTCCAGTCCGACATCCTCGACATCATCCTGCGCAACACGCGCCTGCCTCAGTCCGCCGAGGGCGACGTGAACGGTCAGCTTTCGGCGCTCGATCTCGGTGTTCGGCGCCTCGATGCATTGCTCGACGAATATGGTGCCGCGACCGTCAGGGCGGCGCTGGCCGCCCTCACGGACCGTGCGGAAACGCTGTTGCGCAACGAGGTCGCGGCGCTGCCCGACGGGCGTTGGGAGGCGGTCGACTATCTCGACAATGACGGCATCGTCGACGAGCCGCTGCCGATCCGCGTGGCGCTGGAGGTGTCCGGCGACCGGCTGACACTGGATTTCTCCGGCACCGCCGGCGGTGTGAGCGGCCCGATCAACATTGCGCGGCCAACCGCGATCGCCTGTGTCTATGTTGCGATCAAGCACATCTTCCCGACCCTGCCCGCCAATGCAGGGGTGATGCGGCCGATCGACATCCGCATTCCCGACGGTTCGCTGCTCGCGGCCGAGTTCCCGACGCCGACGGGTGGGTACACCGAGACGATCCTGCGGATGATCGACGTTATCTTCGCCGCCGCCGCGCAGGCGGCACCCGACCGGGTGGTCGCCAATGCCTATGGGACGATCAATGCCCTGTCGATCGCCGGCAGGCGCCGGGACGGATCGCGCTGGGTGATGTTCAGCTTCTATGGCGGCGGCCACGGCGGCACCCCCGAGAACGACGGCCTGAACCACGGCAGCGCCCCGATCTCGATGGCAACGATTCCGCCCGTCGAGATTCTTGAAGCCGCCTATCCGGTGGCCTTTCGGCAATGGGCGCTGCGCCCGGACAGTGCCGGCGCCGGCCTGCATCGCGGCGGTCTCGGCGCGGTGTACGAAATCGAGCTTCTGGAGGAGAAGGCCGAGGCCTTCTTCTTCGGCGAACGTGGCAAGTTTCCGCCGAGGGGCGTTGCCGGCGGCGGGGACGCCTCGGTCAACCGGTTCCGCTTCCAGCAGGATGACGGCTGGCACACCCCGCCGATGATCTCGAAGATGCTAGGCATACGGCTGAAGCGGGGTCAGAGAGTCCGGCTCGAATCGCCGGGCGGGGGCGGGTACGGACCGCCGTCTGCGCGGCCGGCATCCGCCATCGCTCGCGATGTGGAACTCGGCTATCTCAGCCCGTCCGTCGCCGACGCCTGCTACGGGACTGCCTGGCGCGAGGTGGCGCCGTGAGGGGGGCCGTTGTCGGCGTCGATGTCGGCGGCACCTTCACCGACGTCTTCGCGCTCGATCTTGCGACTGGCCGTGCCCGGATCGCCAAGGTGCCGACGACGCGGCCCGACCAGTCGGGCGGCTTCCTGAACGGCATCCGCGAGGTCGTGCCTGATCTTGCCAGCGTCGTCTCGCTGGTACACGGGACCACCGCCGGCACCAATGCATTGCTCGAGCGCAAGGGGGCGAGACTCGGGGTGATCACCACCGAGGGATTCCGCGACGTGCTCGAGATGCGCCGCCGCGATCGACCGCGCACCTGGGGCCTGCGTGGCGACTTCGTGCCGGTGGTTCCGCGCAACCTGAGGCTGGAGGTGCCCGAACGGGTGCTGGCAGACGGGACGATCGAGCGACCTGTCGATCTTGATGCGGTGCGGGCGGCGGGGCGCACGCTGATCGAGGCCGGGTGCCGGGCCGTCGTGGTGCTGTTTGTCAATGCCTATGCGAACCCTGTCAACGAACGCGCCGCCGTCGAGGTGCTGCGCGCGATCTGGCCGACCCCGCATGTCGCCGCCTCGTCCGAGGTGCTGCCGGAAATCCGTGAGTTCGAACGTTTCTCGACGGCCGCGCTGAACGGCTATCTGCAGCCTGAGGTCGCCGGTTATCTCGCCCGACTGGAAACCGCGCTGAAGGGCGGTGGCTTTGCCGGGGAATTCATGATCGTCCAGTCGAACGGCGGTGTGATGTCGGTAGAGACGGCATGCGCGCGGCCGGTGCGCACGGCGTTGTCGGGTCCGTCGGCCGGGGTGATCGCGGCAAGCCACATTGCCCGCAGCGCCGGATTCGACAATGTCATCACCGGCGACATGGGCGGAACCAGTTTCGACGTGTCGATGATCGTCGACGGCCGTACCGTCGTCGCGCCGCAGGCCGCGATCGACTTCGGCATGGTGATCCGCACCCCGATGATCGAGATCACCACGATCGGAGCCGGAGGCGGGTCGATTGCTTCGGTTGATGCCGGCGGGCTGCTTCAGGTCGGTCCAGAAAGCGCGGGCTCCGACCCTGGCCCGGTCGCCTATGGCCGCGGCAACGACCGGCCGACCGTGACCGATGCCAATATCGTGCTCGGCCGCATCGACCCGCGCCGCCCGCTTGGTAGCGGTCTCGGCGACCTCGATGTCGAGGCGGCCCGGGCGGCGATCGCGACCCATGTCGGCAAGCCGCTCGGTCTGTCGGTGATGGATGCCGCCGAAGCCATCGTGCGCGTTGCCAATTCTCGCATGGCCGGGGCCTTGCGACTGGTGTCGATCGAGCGAGGTTTCGATCCGGAGCGATTCACCTACATGCCCTTTGGCGGGGGCGGTGCACTGCATGCCGGCGCCATGGTCGAGGAAGTCGGAATCGGCCGTGTCCTCGTGCCGCGGTTTCCGGGCGTGACCTCCGCGATGGGGTGTGTCATCGCCGACATGCGGCAGGATTTCGTCCAGACGGTCAATTCGGTGGTCGAATCGATCGACATCGAGCGCCTGACCGCGACGATGCAGGCCCAGCACGATGCCGGGAACGCGGTGCTGGATGCGTCTGGCTCGCAGGTCGAATCCCGCCAGACGCGCTTCGAGCTGGACATGGCCTATGTCGGCCAGACGCACACCATTCAGGTGCCGCTTGCTGTCGCAATCGAGGGCGGGCGGGTTCGGGCACCGACGGCGGATGCGATCCACGAGGCCTTCCGGCAGACCTATCGCGGCCTCTATGGCCGGCTGCTGCGCAATCCCGTCAGGGTGCTCAATCTGAGGACGACTGTCATCGGCACGCGGCCGAAGTTCGAGCTGTCGGCGCTTGCGCCCGCAGCCGATGCCTCCATGGAAAGGGCGCTGATCGGGTCGAGGCCGGTCTATCTGCGCGGACGATGGTATGACGCGCGGGTCTATGCGCGGCTCGATCTGCCGGTCGGTGCTGAGGTGGTCGGTCCGGCCGTGCTCGAACAGCCGGATGCGACGATCTTTGTCGAACCCTGGCTCGTCGCCCGCGTCGATGCTTTTGGCAACGTGGTTATGGAGCGCCGCAGCGAGGGAGAGGGCCTTTGAGCGATCTTGGTGCCGTTGACCTGCGGCGCACCGCGGTGGTCACGATTGATCTGACGAACGACTTCCTGCATCCCGAGGGTGCGTACGGGCGCGCCGGACAGGGCACGGCAGAGATGGCCGCGCTCCCGACGCGCGTCCGGCCGGTGATAGATGCTGTGCGCGCCGGGGGTGGGATCTTCGTTTCGGTCCAGTTCACGCTGGTGCCCCGCCCGGGCGGCGGCCATATCATCGCGCCGCATCTGGCGAAACTCAGGCCATTCCTGAAACCGGGCGACTTTGCACCCGGAAGCTGGGGCAACAAGGCGGTTGACCTGCTGCAGCCAGCGGATGTGGAGATCGAGAAGATTGCCTATTCGGCCTTCTACCAGACGCGGATGGATCATGTGCTGACGGCGCTCGGCATCGACACTCTGGTCATGGCGGGCATTGTCACCAATGGCGGGGTGGCCTCGACGGTGCGCGATGCGCATATGCGTGGCCATCGCATCATCCTGCTGTCGGATGGCTGTGCCGCCTTCCGGGAGGAGGTTCACCAAGCCACCCTCGTTTCGCTCGGCTCGATCGTCGAGACCGTGACCGCAGCCGATTTCCTCGCGCGACCGGAAATTGCCTCATGACAGCGCCGGCATCGCTCAGGGACCGCCTGGCCCGGTCCGAGATCCTTGTCGCTCCTGGCGTCTTCGATGCGCTCACAGCCTTGCTTGCCGAGGCTGCCGGCTTCGAGGCCGTCTACATGTCCGGTGCGTCCGTGGCCTATACGCGGCTCGGTCTGCCCGATATCGGCCTGACGACGATGAGCGAGATGGCCAACACGTTGTGCCTGATCCGCGACCGCATCGCCCTGCCGATCATCGTCGACGGGGATACGGGCTTCGGCAACGCCCTGAATGCCCAGCGCATGACACGGCTCTACGAGCGGGCAGGTGCCAATGCGATCCAGCTCGAGGATCAGACCTTTCCCAAGCGCTGCGGGCATCTCGCCGACAAGTCGCTGATCTCCGTCGCCGAAATGTGCGGCAAGATCCGCGCCGTGGCCGATGCGCGCGCCAGCGACGAGACGCTGATCATCGCGCGCACCGATGCCATTGCCGTCGAAGGGTTCGAGGCTGCCCTCGATCGCGGCGCGGCCTATCTTGATGCCGGGGCGGATGCGCTGTTCGTCGAGGCGCCCCGCTCGCGCGAGGAGCTCGCGCGGATCGCGACGAGTCTTGGCGGCCGGGCGCCACTGATGGCCAACATGGTCGAGGGCGGCGCGACGCCGGATCTGCGCGCCGACGAACTTGAGGCGCTCGGCTTCTCGCTGGTGATATTCCCCGGTGGCATCGTCCGCGCTGTGGCACGAACCGCCGAGGAATACTATGCCAGCCTGCGCAGACACGGGTCGAACCAGCCGTTCGGCGACCGGATGCTCGATTTCCGCGGTCTGAACGATCGACTCGGCACCGATGCGATGATCGCGCTGGGCAGAGGCTACGAGCCCGGCGGGGGGTAGGGCGGGGGATAGCAGTGGCAAGCCGCGAACGTGGAAGACCGGGGCTCGACGGCGGACCCAGGGCTTCCGCCAGGGACCGTGCGTGGGCGCGATCCCGCGACACCGCCGCCTGACGATTCGAGCTCGCGATCGCGGTCAGCACAAGGTCGGGGAGGTTGTCTGGAAACCGCCTGTTCGCGCCGTCGGCGTTCCGGTCCGGCTGACCGGTCGGACCGTCGCGCCCGGCCTCCCTCAGCGCGACCCGATGAACCGCTCGAGCTTGCCGAGGGTCTGATGCCCCAGTTCGATCGCGCCGAAACCCTTTGCATCCTCGAACGCGGCGGCTGTGCTGAAGATCATCCCCAGGGTCACTTTCGTCGCCCCGCCGAGATCCTCGAACGCGGCCCAGGCGTCGGCGTGCTTCGGCCCGTCCTCGCCCCACAGCAGCTCATAGCCGATCCGCCGTTCGGGCTGCACCTCCTGATAGCGATGGTGGTTCGGGAACACCGTGCCGTCCGGCGCGATCATGTCGAACACCCATTCGCCGCCGGCGCGCAGATCGATCCGCCTGGTGCGGCAGGAGAAACCGTCGGGGCCCCACCACTGCGGCAGCGTCTCGGGGTTCATCCAAGCGCCCCAGACGGCCGGTCGCGGCGCCCGTATCACCCGTTCGAGCACCATGGTGCGCGCGGCCGTCTCGGCGAGATTGTCGAGCCCGGCGCCGAAGCCCTGCCGGTAGCCTGACTCAATTTCGGCGGTGAACGCGGCGAGCTGCACGGTGACGACCAGCCGGCTGCGCGCGCCGCTGCCGGCGATGTCCGCAGTCACCAGCGCCGCCGACCGCGTGACGTCAGCCGAGGCGATCACCTCGTAGTTCACGCTGCGCTGCGGCGGCTGCAGCGCAAGCCAGCCGCACTCGCAGCGGATGTCGGGCGCCCCGTCGACCGTGCACAGCGAGATCTCGCGGCCGCCTGCCCGGGTGTCGGCCTCCATGATATCGACGGTGACCGCCGGCGACGGCGCCGCCCAGATCGCCCGTGCGGCGGGGTCGGTCCACGCATGCCACAGCGTCGCCGCCGGTGCGGCGACGTCGCGCGTGAAGGTCAGCGTGGCGAAGCGGCGTCCTGTGCCGTCATCGGCAGCGGAGGGGGTGCCACTGATCGCCGGATCAATCGTCATGTCCGGGGTCCTTCATCACCGTCATCACGAACGCGTCGAGACGGTCGAGACGCGCTTCCCAGATGGCCCGTTGCTCGTCGAGCCAGGTGCGCACCGGTTGCAGCGCCTCGGGCACGACGGCGCAGGTGCGCACCCGGCCGTCCTTCGCGCTGCGGATCAGCCCCGCCTGTTCCAGCACGGAGAGGTGCCGCATCACCGTTGGCAGGCTGAGGCCCGTGGGGCCGGCAAGATCCGTCACCCGGGCAGGCCCTTGCCCGAGCCGGGCGAGGATCGACCGGCGGGTCGGATCGGCCAGCGCGTGGAACAGCAGCGACAGGTCGTGATCATGCTTAGCCATAATGCTAACTATCTCGATTTCGGTCGGTCAGGCAAGCATAAACTTCGGCAGGTAGCTAAGTGTCGCATGATGTGGGGCTCGGGGCGGCACCGTCTTGGACCGTTGGCCGCCCGAGCGGTCTTGCGCCGCGCGGTAGCTCCTTCAGCAACGCCAGTCGCGGCGCGTGCGGGTCACGATGTCGCAAACCTGCGCAGGGCATTGTCGGACGAGGATCAGGCTGCTAGGCCGAGCGGCGCGGCGGCAGGTGACGGGGAGAACGACGGGTGGGGGCGTCCGAGGATACGAGGCCGGGGGAAATAGCCGTTGCGGCCGGCACGATCGAGGCCGCGGCTGGCGAACGCGTGGTCTTCATCGGCCGGATTCGCTCTGCCTGGCCGGATCGCGACTCCGCACCGCGAAATCTCCGGCAGGCCCGCGAGCTTGGTGAACGGGGACGTGTCGAGATCGATCCGCCGTTCCGGCCGGGTCTCGACGGAATCGGCCGCTACAGCCATCTGGTGCTGCTGTACTGGCTCGACCGCTCCCGCCGCGACCTCGTGATCCAGACGCCGCGTCATGCCGACGCGCCGCGCGGCGTGTTCGCCCTGCGCTCGCCCGTGCGTCCCAACCCGATCGGCATGGGGGTCGTCCGCCTTCTGTCGCTCGACATCGGCGCGGGGCTCCTGGAGATCGACGCCATAGACTGCATCGACGGCACCCCGCTGCTCGACATCAAGCCCTATTTGCCGTCGACGGATGCCTTTCCGGATGCGGTGACCTGACCGGCGTCCGCTCGCGCGGCTGCGCCGGCCGGCTCACGCTTCGCTCGGGGCGGCAATCAGCGTGCCGAGCCTGGAGAAGAACTCGCGGGCGAGCTTCTTCGCCGTGGAGTCGATCAGTCGCGCACCGAGCTGAGCGATCTTGCCGCCCACATCGGCCTTGACCGTGTAGGCGAGGATCGTGGCGTTTTCGCCATCGGGGGTGAGGGTGACGTCAGCGCCGCCCTTGGCGAAGCCGGCAACACCGCCCTTTCCCTCACCGGTGATGGTGTAGGAGTGCGGCGGGTTGAGGTTCGACAGTTCGACCGAGCCGTTGAAGCGCGCCTTCACCGGCCCGATCTTCAGCACCACGGTTGCGGTCATGCTGGTGTCCGACGTCTTCTCGAGCGTCTCGCAGCCCGGGATCGCCGCCTTGAGCACCTCCGGATCATTGAGCGCACGCCACACTGTCTCCACGGGGGCTGCGATCCGTTCCTCGCCGGTCATCTCCATTGGCACGTCTCCTGAGAAAGTCTAGGTCTGAGCGGGACCGCCGCGCTGGCCGCGACGGCGGTTGAGGGTAATCTCGGCAAGGATCGACAGGGCGATCTCCTGCGGGGTGATCGCGCCGATGTCGAGGCCGGCCGGGGCGTGCACCGTATCGATCAGCGCGGCCGCGATGCCCTGGGCGACGAGCCGCTCGCGCAGCGTCGCCATCTTCGCGCGGCTTCCGACGAAGGCGCGGTAGTCGGCATCGGCCGACAGCGCCGCCTTCAGCGCCGCCTCGTCGCCGCGCCCCTGGGTGGCGACCACGACGAAGTGCCGCGTTCCAGGCCGGGAGGAAAGCGCATAGGTCTCAATCCGCCGCTCGGCGGCGGTGAAGGCCGCCTGATCCTCCGCCGGTGCGCAGACGGCGACTTCGTAACCGAAGCGGCTGGCCAGTTCGGCCAGGGCCACTGCCACGGGGCTCGATCCCATCACCGACAGCAGCGGGCGCGGCAGCACGGGCTCGATGAAGATGTCCATCGTGCCGCGGCTCGGGCACATCGAGCGCGCATAGGCGACTCCCTCGCGGGTTTCGCCGGGTTTCACGCCGTGCGCGGCCAGCAGATCCTCGGGCTGCACCGAAATCAGCCGGGGCGCCCCGTCGGCGAGCGCTTCGCGGGCGGCCTTCAGCACGGCGCCGCGCGCGCAGCCACCGCCGATCCAGCCGCCGGTGATCCTGCCAGTCTCGTCGATCACTGCCTTGGCGCCGGCCTTCGCCGCCGTCGCCGCCACCGTGCGCACGACCGTCGCCAGCGCGAAGGGCCGTCCCTCGGCCTTCAGCCGCGCCGCAGTTTCCAGGATGTCCGTTGCGCCGGTTGCCACGTCGACCATTGCCGGCATCCTCTACAGTCGCGCCAGGTAGGGTTCGAGGGCAGCAAGGCTCTTCAGGTCGTGTGCCGGCGCGAACAGATCGACATGCGGCAGCGCCGCCTGCATGCCTGCCGCCTCCGGCGCATAGTCCGTCCAGCCGATCATCGGGTTCAGCCAGACGATCCGCCGGCAGCGGCGCGCCAGTCGGCGCATCTCCATGCCGAGCCGGCCGGCATCGCCGGTCTCGTAGCCGTCGGAGACGATCATCACGCAGGTGCGGGAATGGATGACGCGGGCGGCATGGTGCGTGTTGAAGGTGGCGAGGCTTTCGCCGATGCGGGTGCCGCCGCCGACGCCGGCTGCCATCATCGACAGCCGGTCGAGCGCGCGGGCCGGATCGCGTTCGCGCATTGCCGCCGAGACATGGACAAGCCGGGTATGGAACAGGAAGGCCTCCGCCTCGCGGAATTCATCCAGTACACCGTGGACGAAGCGCACGAAGACGCTCGTATACGGGCTCATCGAGCCGGACGCGTCGAGCAGGATCACCAGTCGGAGTGGCTTCGGCTTGCGGCGGCGCATGGCGAGCGATACCGGCACGCCGCCATGCGAGATGTTCCGGTGGATGGTGCGGCGCAGATCGAGATGGCGGCCGCACCGCCGGATGCGCTCGCGCCGGGTAAGCCTGGCCCGCATCCGCGCGGCGAGCCGGCCGGCGATCGCGTGCGCCTCGGCGATCGCATCGGGGTCGGCGAGCTTGCGGAAGTCGGTGGTCTCGAGGCTTTCGGCTCGCGAGGCGCCCTCCATCCTGCCGGCCGGTCCGCTATCGCTGTCGCCGGGAGGGCCGCCATCGGTCGAAACCGCCTCCGCCACACCCGCCGCCGCGCGGCCGGACCTGTCGATCAGCGTCTTCAGCGACGGGCTAGCGAGGCCGGGGGCGCTGCCGGCAACCCTCGCCACCCGTTTCACCCGTCGATTGAGCCAGTAGGCGTCGAAGATCGCGTCAAAGGCTGTCCAGTCTTCGCGGCGGGCGCAGAACAGATGCTTGAAGGCCGAGCGCAACCGGCCCGGCCGACGGGCGATGTCGCTCTGAAGCAGGGTGGCCGCATCGCGGCCTTCTGCGAGCCCGACCGCAAAGGCATTGTCGCGCAGCGTCCGCAGGAACCCGGCGAGCCGGCTGCCGAGCATCGCCGACACCTCGGCGAGGTCCTCGGGTGCAGGTGGCGAACCGCAGCAGCTCATGCGACCTTCCCCAACAGACGGGCGGTGAGCTCCGGGGCAAAGCGTGCACGGTCTTCATGCGTCTTGAGCAGGCAGGCCAGCGTTGCATGAACCGTCGCCGGATCGTCATGCAGGTTGGTTACATCGAGCCCGATCAGGGCGGCTGCCCAATCGAGCGTCTCGGCGACGCCGGGTACTTTCGTCAAGTCCTCCCGGCGGATCATGGCAACCATGTTCGCCACCTGCAGGGCCAGCCCGGCGCCGGCGTCGGGCAGCCGGGCGAGGATGATGCGTGCCTCGCGGTCGACATCCGGGTAGTCGAGATAGTGGTAGAGGCAGCGCCGCCGCAGCGCGTCTGAGAGTTCGCGCGTGCCGTTCGAGGTTAGAACCACCATCGGGATGGTCGTCGCCTGAACGGTGCCGAGTTCCGGGATCGAGACCTGAAAATCCGACAGGAGCTCCAGCAGGAATGCCTCGAACTCCTCGTCGGCCCGATCAATCTCGTCGATCAGCAGTACCGCCGGCTCGGTCTGACGGATCGCCGCCAGCAATGGCCGCTCCAGCAGGTAATCCTCCGAGAAGATCGCCGCCTCGATCTCCTGCGCTGCCGTCCCCTGCCGCGCCTGGATGGCCAGCAGCTGGCGCTGGTAGTTCCACTCGTAGAGCGCCGCCGACTGGTCGAGCCCCTCGTAGCACTGCAGCCGGATCAGCTTCGTTGCGTGGATCGCGGCGAGCGCCTTGGCGACCTCGGTCTTGCCGACGCCGGCCTCGCCCTCGACGAGCAGCGGCCGCTTCAGCATCTCCATCAGGGCGAGCGCCATGGCGAGTTCGTCGTCGGCGATGTAGCCGGCGTCGGCGAGGCGTCGCGCGATGTGGTCGCGACGCGCCGTCATCGGTCGGCTCCGGAATGGCGAAGCGGACGGTTCCTAGGCGCCTCGCGGCGGGCCGAGCCTCGCACCCGAGCGGAGAGGCAGTGCGCGAAACCCTCCGCCCCCTGGCATCGCCCGAACTGATGGCGGGTCGCCATGCGGGTGTTGCGCGGGCGAGAGTTCCCCCTCGTTCCCCTCGCGGGGTGGGAGGGCCCGCGCCCCGGGCGCGGGCCGGGTGAGGAGCCGTTGAGCGACACCTCGAGCGTCCTCATCACCCGTGCAGGCCGAGCCGCTTCGCCGCCGCCCAGTTTCGCCAGAAGTCGTGCGGCATCTGGATGTGCGTCGAGCCGAGGAACGCGAAGGCGTCGTTGACGGCATTCGAGAAGGCCGGCACACCGCCGACATTCGGGCTCTCGCCAACGCCCTTGGCGCCGATCGGATGATGTGGGGAGGGGGTGACCGTGTGGTCGGTCTCCCAGTGCGGGGTCTCGACCGCGGTCGGCAGGAAGAAGTCCATGAACGAGCCGGTCACCACATTGCCGATCTCGTCGTAGCGGATCTCCTGGCCCATCGCGATGGCGAAGGCTTCGGTCAGCCCACCGTGCACCTGACCCTCGATGATCATCGGGTTGATGCGCGTGCCGCAGTCATCGAGCGCGTAGAAGCGCCTGACCTTGTACTCGCCGGTATCGACGTTGATGTCCATCACGCAGATATAGGCGCCGAACGGATAGGTCATGTTCGGCGGGTCGTAGTAGCTGACCGCCTCCAGCCCCGGCTCCATGCCCGGCGGCACCGAATTGTAGGCCGCCCAGGCTATCTCCTTCATCGACTTGAACTTCTCCGGCAGACCCTTGACCCGGAAACCGTCGATGTCCCATTCGAGGTCGTCTTCGTGTACCTCGAGCAGATGGGCCGCGATCATCTGCGCCTTGGCCCGGATCTTCCGGGCGGCAAGGGCGATCGCCGCGCCTGCGACCGGTGTCGAACGCGAGCCATAGGTGCCGAGACCGTAAGGCGCCGTGTCGGTGTTGCCCTCCTCCACCATGATGTTGTCGGCGGGAATGCCGATCTCGGTCGCGATGATCTGCGCCCAGGTCGTCTCGTGACCCTGGCCCTGGCTCTTGGTGCCCATCCGCGCGAGCACCGCTCCGGTCGGATGGATGCGGATCTCGCAGGAATCGAACATCGCGATGCCGAGGATGTCGCAGTTCTTCGACGGGCCGGCGCCGACGATCTCGGTGAAGAACGATACGCCGATGCCCATGATCTCGCGCGTCTCTCCGCGCTTGAACGCCTCGCGCCTTTCGGCTTGCTCGCGGCGCAGACCCGCATAGTCCACCGCCTCCATCGCCTTGCGCATCGCGGTGTGGTAGTCGCCGGAGTCGTATTCCCAGCCAAGCGCGGAGTGATAGGGAAACTGCTCGGCCCGGATGAAGTTCTTCAGCCTCAGTTCCACAGGATCCATGCCGAGCTTCTGGGCGAGGATGTCCATCGCCCGCTCGATGCAATAGGCCGCCTCCGTGACCCGGAACGAGCACCGGTAGGCGACACCGCCGGGAGCCTTGTTGGTATAGATCCCGTCGACGGTGACGTGCGCCGTGGGGAAATCATAGGATCCGGTGACGATGTTGAAGAAGCCAGCCGGCCACTTCGACGGATCGGCGCAGGCGTCGAACGCGCCGTGATCGGCGAGCACGTGGACGCGCAGGCCAGTCACCTTGCCTTCCTTCGTCGCGGCGATCTCGGTCGTCATGTGGTAGTCGCGGGCGAACGATGTTGCGGTCAGGTTCTCGATCCGGTCCTCGACCCACTTCACCGGCTTGCCGGTGACGATCGATGCCACTGCCGCGCAGATGTAGCCCGGATAGGCGCCGACCTTGTTGCCGAAGCCGCCGCCGATGTCCGGGGCGATGACGTGGATCTTCTGCTCCGGCAGGTTGGCGATCAGCGCCACCACGGTGCGGATCACGTGCGGGGCCTGGAACGTGCCCCAGATGGTCAGTTCGCCCTTGACCTTGTCGAACGAGCATACCGCCTGGCAGGTCTCGAGCGGCGAGGGATGGGTGCGATGGTAGGAGATCATCTCCTTGATCGTCACCTCGGCGCGGTTGAACGCCTCGTCGGTCGCCGATCTGTCGCCGACGGTCCACTCGAAGATGTGGTTCGGATGCTTGCGGGGGCCGTGCGCACCCTCGGTCTTGTCCTTGATGTCCTCGCGCAATACCGGCGCGTCTGCGTCCATGGCCCGGAACGGATCGACGAGGACGGGAAGCTCCTCGTACTCGACCACGACCTTCTCGACGCCATCGGCCGCCGCATAGCGGTCGGTCGCCAGCACGAAGGCGACCTCCTGGCCCTGGAACAGCACCTTGCCGTCGGCCAGCACCATCTGGACGTCGCCGGCCAGCGTCGGCATCCAGGCGAGGTTGACGGGCTTCAGATCCTCCGCCGTCAGGACCGCGACGACACCGGGTACCTTGAGCGCCTCAGAGGTGTCGATCCGGATGATGCGGGCATGGGCGTGGGGCGAGCGGACGAAATCGCCGTGCAGCATGCCCGCGAGCTTGATGTCGTCGACATAGTTGCCCTTGCCCTGAGTGAAGCGGATGTCCTCGACCCGCTTGCGCCGGCATCCCATGCCTTCGAGACGGGCCTCGCGCTGTTCGCGCGTCGGGGTCATGTCGTTCATTCCGCGGCCTCCACCAATTCGACGCCATTTGCCTTGGCGGCAGCGTACTGGATCGCCTTGACGATGTTCTGGTAGCCGGTGCAGCGGCAGAGATTGCCGGCAATTCCGGCGCGGATCTCGGCTTCGCTCGGCGAGGGGTTCTCCTGCAGCAGCCGGTGCGCACGCATGATCATCCCCGGCGTGCAGAAACCGCATTGCAGGCCGTGCATCATGCGGAAGCCTTCCTGCAGTGCCGACAGCGTGCCGTCCGGATTGGCCATGCCTTCGATGGTGCGGATCTCGGAGCCCTGCGCCTGAACGGCGAACATGGTGCAGGATTTCACCGAACGGCCGTCGAGATCGACCGTGCAGGCGCCGCAGTGACTGGTCTCGCAGCCGATATGGGCGCCGGTAAGGGACAGGTGCTCGCGCAGGAAGTGGATCAGCAGGGTGCGCGGCTCGACGAGGGCTTCGACCGCCTCGCCGTTCACCGTCATCTTCACGTGAACCTTGGACATGTGGGGGCTCCTGTCATTTCGCCGCGGCGGCGGCCCGCTCGAGGGCGCGCAGGACCATGATGCCGCCGACATGGATGCGATACTCGGCCGGCCCCCGCGCATCGGAAGCGGGTTCCATGATCGCCCGCGCGGCATCGGCGGCCTTCGCCAGCGTCGCCTTGTCGAGCCGCGAGCCGATGACGATGGCCGCCGCCTCCTCCGCGAGCAGCGGCGTCTCGGCGAGATTGGTCAGACCGATGGCACAGGTCGCAACCGTGCCGCCCTGCATCGTCAGCACCACTGCGGCCGCCGCCGTGGCATAATCTCCGACCTTGCGCTTCAGCTTCTCGTAGGCCGAGCCATGGCCGGCCGGCGGGACCGGGATCGAGATCGCGGTCACAATCTCGCCGGGCTCCAGAGCGGTGAAGTAGGCTCCCTGATAGAAGTCCCTTGCCGCCACCGTCCGCACGCCGTCCGGACCGGTCAGCGTGTAGCTCGCCCCGAGCGTCATCATCACGGCGGGCATGTCGTTGCCGGGATCGCCATTGGCGACGTTGCCGCCGATGGTGCCGCAGTAGCGTACCTGCGGGTCGGCGATCATCAGCGCCGTCTCGCGCAGGATCGGCACGGTGTCGGCGAGAAGATCGGAAGCGATGATGTCGTGCTGGGTGGTCATCGCGCCGATGACGATGACGTTGCCATCGCGGCGGATGCCGCGCAGCTGGGCGATGCCGCCGAGGTCGACCAGATGCTCGGGCTCGGCAAGCCGCAACTTCATCATCGGGATCAGACTGTGGCCGCCGGCGATCGCGCGGGCGTCCTCTCCGAGATCGGCGAGAAGCCGCACGGCGGCCTCCACCGAATCCGGCTGGTGATAGCCGAACTGTCCGGGTATCATCGTTTCCTCCTCCATGCGGCCGCGTCAGGCGCGACCTTGGCAGTGAGGATGATCCGGCGACCGGACAGGGCAACGGGCAGCCGGCGCGAGATGCACGAGCCGTGCGGATTTTCACGAACGGCGTCGTTCGCTGCACGAAGTGCGACAGGCTTGCTGACCTATTGGCTCACGCGATGCGCGCGGTGCGTCGGGGAATGCCGAGCCGGGCCCGGAGTTCGGCGACGCGCGCGCGGGCCACGGGTACCCGCTTGGTCGTGTCCGCCTTGATATCGACGATGGCGCCGTCGCCCTCGCGGTGAACGGCGGCCACATGCTCGATCGAGACGATGTGGCTGCGGTGAATGCGCAGGAAGGTCCCGGGATCGAGCCGGGCTTCCATTTCCGATATCGACCAGGGACTCATCCGCTCGCGTTCGCCGTCAAAGACCAGGGTGTAGTGGCCGTCTGCCTGGATCGAGCGGATGTCGGCGACATCGACGAACTGGATGCCGTCCAGTCCTTCCACGGGAACGCGGCGGACATAGGAAGGCCTCGGCTGCCCGGCACCCCGCAGCGGCAGGGCTCCCGGCGCAAGGGGGCGGTGGAAGCCGTCATGGGCCGAGACGGACTCCCGCGTCGCGAATTCCGCAAGCATGCCGGGGACCGGATCGGCCGGCGGCGGCGGTTCGGGGGCGGCAACAACGCCCCGTCGTGGTTCCGGCACGAGGAACAACAGCCATCCCGCCGTGACGATGAAGCACAGGATGGCAACAAGGACTGCCAATACCTGGGAGTCGATTGCAAGCCCCGTCATCGCATGGTGCGGTGTCCTGCTCGGCACGTAGATCATGCCGGCCATGGCCGTGTAGTGCATTCCCGAAACCGCGATGCCGAAGGCTGTGGCGCTGGCGGCGAGCCTGAGGCCGTCTTGGCGCTGCACATAGATGGACAGGCCACCGAAGGCGGCGGTGATCGCGATGATCGCCGCAAGTGCGATGAGGGCGGGACGATGGTGGATCTCGAAACTGCCGGTCACGCCATGGATGCCGACATAGTGCATGCTGATGATGCCGAGACCCATGAACAGGGCCGCGAAGGCCCGGCGTCCGATCGTCGGCGGACCGATGCTGACGAAATACAGCGAAATGCCGACCACGAGCGCGCAGATCAGGAAGGACACAAGGGTCGGCAACACCAGATAGGCCGCATCCGGCGGGGTCGGAGCAGCCAGCATCCCGACGAAATGCATGGTCCAGATGCCGACGGCGAGGAACCAGGCGCCGGCTGCCAGCAAGGCACGCCGCTGCACGCCGGGCGTGCCGCGCACACGCGCCGCGAGCCCGAAGCCCGTATAGCCGCCGAGAATGGCGACGGCGATCGACAGCGCGACCAGCCAGGGATCGTGATTCTCGAACATTGCGTATGGATGCCGCGATCCGCTGCGCGGCAACTCCTCCCGACCGGAGGGTACCGCCGGTTGTCGCATGCTGGCAACGGTTGCGACGTCAGGCTCGGGGCGCCTCGGCGAGACGGGCGGCGACGAGGCGGGCGGCCTCCAGCATTCGGGGCAGGTGGACCGGCTCGCCGTCGCGCGACATCTGCGGCGTGAGCCCGCCCATGCTGAGCGCGCAGATCAGCCTGCCGGCCGCGTCAAGGACAGGCACGGCCAGCGCGGCGAGGCCGAGCGCAACGTCATCGACGGCGAACACCCAGCCGCGCGCCCGGATCGCCGCCAACTCGGCGCGCAGGATGGCCGGATCGGTGATGCTGGCCGGCGTCATCTTTTCGAGCGGTCCGGCCAGCATTGCCTCGATCTCCTCCTCGGACTGATAGGCGAGCAGCAATTTCGGCGCGCCGCCGCAGTTGATCGGCAGCGTGCCGCCGACGGCCCACCAGCGCACCTCCATGCCCTTCATGTCGTGCAGCCGTTCGAGGCACAGGGCCGACCTGTCCCGATAGACCGACAGGAACGTCGTGACATGCAGGTCCGCGGCGATGTCGGCGAGGATCGGCACTGCGACCGAGCGCAGGTCGAAATCCTCGACGACGCTCGCCGCCAGTGTACGGATGACGCGGCCAAGGCCATAGCGCTGGGTGACCGGATCCTGCGCGACGAACCCCTGGTTCATCAGCGTGACCAGCAGGCGCCGTGTCGTGCCCTTGTCGAGGCCGGTTGCCCCGGCCACTTCGGCGAGCGACTGCAACGGGCGCTCGGCAAACGATTGCAGGATGTCCGTCGCCCGCACGACAGCGCGGACGTTCATGCTCGACAGATCTGTGGTTCTCGACCGCGCCATTCCCGATGCTTCGGTCCTGCGAATCTCTGCCCGCCGCGTGTCCCTTCGATCGAAGATAGGCAGATGCCCGGCCGCAAGTGCAAGCAGCAAGATAGCAGCGTATTTCATGATATGAAATTCATTTTATACATTGACACGCTTCGGAACGCTCGTTTAGTTAGCTGCAACAAGACGCAGCATGGTCGGGGAGACTTTCGGGTGGGCGCGTGGCGCATCGGCGATGTCGTTGTGGAGCGGGTCGAGGAGTTCTCCTCGCCGGGCTTCCCGCCGTCGATGCAGTTCCCCGCCTACGACCCGTCGATCTTCGAGGAATTTCCCGAGCTGAAGGGGATCGACAGGATCGATCCGGCGACCGGCAACACGTTCGCGAGCATCCATACCTGGCTCGTGCGAGTTGGCGGCGAGGTGATCCTGGTCGACACCGCGTCGGGCAATCACAAGGTCCGTACTGATCCGAAATATGCCCGCTTCCACATGCTCGCCACCGACTATCTCGGTCGTCTGGCGGAGAAGGGTGTCCGGCCCGACGACGTGACGCTCGTCGTCAACACCCACATGCATGTCGATCATTCCGGCTGGAACACCCGGCTCGAGGACGGACGCTGGGTGCCGACCTTTCCCCGGGCGCGCTATGTGTTCGGCGCCGAGGAGTACCGCAACTGGCAGCCAGGCGGTCCGACCGCGACAGCGCAGCCCGAGGGTATCCCCGTCGTCGAGGATAGCGTGGTGCCAGTCGTCGAGGCCGGCTTGGTCGACTGGATCGGCGACGGCGACGAGCTGCGGCCCGGGATTACCTTCCACGCTGCGCCGGGCCATACGAGCGGGCAGCTGATCATGCGCGTGGAGTCGGGCGGTGAGGTGGGCGTCTTTACCGCCGACACGATGCACCGCGCCATGCAGGTCTTCAAACCGGATCTCAACTGCTTCCTGTGCGAGGACAACACACTCGCGCCCGTCACCCGCAGGCGCATCCTCGACGCCTGTGCCGAGGCAGAGGCGCTGATCTTCCCGGCGCATTTCGACCGACCGCACGCCGGTCGCGTGAAGCGCCGCGAGGACGGCGGCTACCGCTTCGAGCCCGTTCCTCCGAGCTGAGTAGAGACCGCCCCGACGATGAGCGCATCCCCCGAACGCCTCGCCAGCACCCATCCCGTCGTCGAAGCCCTGATCGCCGAACTCGGCGACAGCGTGTTGGCGGACTCGGCGAGCCGCGACTACTACGCCAACGACATATTCTGGCAGCCAGGCATCCGGCCACTGGCGATCGTCATGCCCGAGACCCGCGAGGCGGCGGCCTCTGCCGTCAGGATCGCGACCGGCGGCGGCGTGGCGGTGGTGCCGCGCGGTGGTGGCATGTCCTATACCAAGGGCTACCTTCCGTCGGTCGCCGAGGCGATCGTCATAGACTCGCGCAGGCTCGACCGGGTGATCGAGGTCAATGCCGCCGACATGTACGTGTCGGTCGAGGCTGGCTGTACCTGGGCGAAGGTCAACGAAGCGCTCGAGGGTACGGGGCTGAGGACCGGGTACTGGGGGCCGCTGTCGGGCGTGAACGCCACGGTCGGCGGCGCGCTCTCACAGAACAGTGCCTTCTTCGGCTCCGCGTTGAACGGTACCGTCGCGGAATCGGTGCTCGGGGTCACGGTGGTGCTCGCCGACGGCAGCGTCGTGACCACCGGCTCCGGCGGGCGAAAGGGGGCCAAGCCCTTCACCCGCGAGGGCGGCCCCGATCTGACCGGCCTGTTCCTCGGCGACAACGGTGCCATGGGCTTCAAGGTCGCCGCGACGCTGAGGCTGTGGCCCAGGCCCGCCGAGACCGGCTACCTGTCGTTCGGTTTCAGGAGCATGACCGACATGGCCGCCGCCCAGGTCGAGATGGCGCGCGAAAGGCTTGTGTCGGAAGGTTTCGGCATCGACCGCACGAAGGCCTCGCATTCTGCAAGTGTCAACTGCATCTCCGACGGCCTCAGGACGCTCGGTAATGTTGCCAGGGCCGGCAAGACGCTGCTCGGCGGTCTCAAGGACGCCGCCACCGTCGCGGCCGGCGGTGCGAGTTTCCTGCAGGCGCACGAATTCACGCTGCATCTCGTCGTCGAAGCGCGCAATGCGGCCGAACTCGGGACGTCGATGGATCGGTGCCGGACGATCGCCGGCAAATATGGCGTCGAGATCGAGAACACCGTGCCCAAGGTGATGCGGGCCAAGCCGTTCAGCCCGGTGCGCGGCATGCTCGGTCGCGACGGCGAGCGCTGGGTCCCGATTCACGCCGTGTTCCCGCTCGGCGACTGGAAGCGGGTCGTCGAGGCAAACGATGCCTTCTACGCTGCCCGGCGCGAATTCATGGAGAAGCACGGCATCGTCTATTCGGTGATGACGATGACGGTCGGCACCGAGTTCTTCCTGGAACCGGCCTACTACTGGCTCGACGAGATCACGCCGCTGCACGCGAAGAGCCTCGGCGAGGATGTGGTGAAGCCGTGGCGCAGCCGGCCGGCCAATGTCGAGGCCCGCCAGGCCGTCGCCGAACTGAGGGCCGCCACGCAAGACCTCTATGCCAGCCTCGGTGGCGTCAACTGGCAGGTTGCCCGCGACTATCCCTTCCGGTCGGTGCTCGCCCCCGAGACCTGGGCATTGCTCGAGGGGGTGAAGCAGGCGGTCGATCCGAAGGGTCTGATGAATCCGGGCGCGCTCGGTCTCGCGGTTCGCCACTGAGAAGACCGGCGGGCGTTTGCGGCGAACGCCGCCGGAGGAGGAGAGGATGGGCTACACGATCACCGAGAAGATCCTCGCGCGTGCCGCGGGCCTGCCGTCGGTCAGGGCCGGCGACGAGATCATGGCGAAGCCGGACTTCGTCCTCGCCTACGATTTCCCCGGCTATACCGATGTCTATTTCAGGCAGATGAAGGAGGAGTTCGGCATCGACAAGGTGGCCGAACCCGAGCGCTACGCGATCTTCATCGACCACATGGTGCCGGCGGCGACCCCGAAGGAGGAGGAGCTGCACATCGGCACCCGCAAGTGGTGCGCCGAGAACGGGGTTCCACTTTACGAGCGCAAGGGCATTGGCCACCAGGTCGCCGCCGAGGTCGGCTATGCGACGCCGGGCGCCTTCGTCGTCCATTTCGACGGTCACATCAGCCAGCTCGGCACCTTCGGCACGCTGGCGATCGGCATGCGCCGCAACGTGCTGGAGGCCTTCGTCCGCGAGAAGGTGTCGATCCGCGTGCCGCAGACGGTGCGCGTCAACCTGCACGGCGAATTGCAGCCCGGCGTCATGGCCCGCGACGTGTTCCACCACATGGTGCGTGTGCTGGGTCCCGCCTCGTGCCGCTTCCAGGTGCTCGAACTCGGCGGCCCCGGTATCGACACGCTGACAACCGAGGGTATTCAGTCGATCACGTGCCTCGCGATGTTTACCGGCGCGATCACCGCCATCGTGAACCCGGACGAGAAGCGTCTTGCCTACGCCCTGCCGCGCGCTCGCAAGCAGCTCGACCCTGTGTTCAGCGACGCGGATGCCGAGTATGCGGCGGTGCATGACATCGACCTGTCGGGGCTCGAGCCCATCGTTGTCATCCCGCCGACGCCCGCCAATACCCGCAACCTGTCCGATTATGTGGGCCTGGAGGTGCAGGCCGGCTACCTCGGCTCCTGCGCATCGGGCCGCCTCGAGGACATCGAGATCGCTGCCCGCATCCTCGCGGGCCGGCAGGTCGCGACCGGCTTCATGCTGCATGTCATCCCGACCAGCCAGGAGATCATGGCAGAGGCGGCGCGCAGGGGCTATGTGTCGACCATCGTCGAGGCCGGCGGCTTCGTATCTTCCCCCAGCTGCGACTACTGCTTCGGTCGCATTGCGACGATGACCGACAACCAGCGTGCCGTGTCGACCGGCACGCTGAACGTCAAGGGCCGCATGGGCAGCCCGGACTCCGAAATCTATCTGTGCAACGCCGCCGCCGTTGCCGCCTCGGCGATCGAGGGGCGGATCGCCGATCCCCGCAAGTATCTGTGAGGCCGGCGATGCCGCTCGAGAATCTCAGGGGCAGGGTTGCCTTCATCTTCGAGGAGGACGACTTCGACGTCGATCAGATCGTCGGGGTCAAGAACATCAAGATCCAGGACGTCGAGGAACTCGCCGCTCTGGCGATGCGGTCTTACGATCCCGACTTCGCGAAGGTGGTGAAGCCCGGCGACGTGATCGTTGGCGGCCACAACTTCGGCTACGGACATCCGCACTATCCGCCGATGCGGGCGCTGCGCCATCTCGGCATTGCCGGGGTAATCGCCGAATCCTTCTCACCCGGCTACTGGCGCGGCGAGATCTCGATGGGTTTTCCGCAGTGCAGCTGTCCCGGCATCCGCGCACTGGTCAGCCGCTGGGATGAGGTCGAGGTCGACTGGGATGCCGGCGTCGTCCGCAACCTCACGCGGGGCCGTGAACTGCCCTTCGAGCCGTTGGCCAAGGCCGACCGGCTGATGCTCGAGGCCGGCGGCCTGGTTCCCTACCTCAAGCAGTATCCGGCGAACTGACCCGCCCCAGGAGACCACGACCGATGGCAAGATCCGCTGATTTCAAGTCCCGCGTGCTCGCCCAGAAAACCGTCTGGGCGGCCGGCGCCTATGATGCCCTCTCGGCCAGGCTGATCGAGGAGGCCGGTTTCGACGCGCTGTTGACCTCGGGCTTCGGCATTTCGGCCTCCTATCTCGGCCAGCCGGACGCCGAGCTCTACACGATGTCGGAGAACCTCGCCGTCACCCACAATGTCGTCAACGCGGTGTCGATCCCCGTCATCGCCGACATCGACACCGGCTACGGCAACGCCATCAACGTCATGCGCACCGTGCGCGAGTTCGAGGCCGCCGGTGTCGCCGCGGTGATCCTCGAGGATCAGGTGGCGCCGAAGCGCTGCCCGATCTGCGTCGCCGGCGTCGAGGTCATCCCGCTCGAAGAGGGCGTCGCCAAGATCGAGGCGGCCGCTGCTGCCCGCCGCGATCCGAACATGCTGATCATCGCCCGCACCGACGTGGTGAGCGAAGCCGAGGCGATCGAGCGCGGCAAGGCCTACGTGAAGGCAGGGGCCGATGTCATCCAGCCGATCTCGAAGTGCTTCCGGTCCATCGAGGGGCTGCGCGCGATGCGCCAGGGTTGCGGCGTACCGCTGTCGCTGCAGGTGCTCGGCTGGCTCGAGCGCGATCTATCGCCGAAGGAGATCGAGGAGATCGCCGGCATCGCCACCTTCCCGCTGGTGCCGCTGATGACGGCCACCCACGCGCTCCGCGAGAACCTGAAGGCGCTGGCCGAGAAGCACAGCTCCAAGGAGCTGCCGCGACCCGTCGTCGACCACAACGACTTCATCGAGTTCATCGGCTTCAAGGAGGTCGAGGAACTTCAGCTCAAATATCTCAGGGCCGGCTGAGCCCGGGGATGGACTGGCAGGATCAAAGCTTCAACACGGGAGGACACCCATGAGACTGAGACACCTACTGGCCGCCGCTGCCGTCGCGGCGCTCGCGATCGGTGCCACCGGCGCTGACGCACAGGAGCCGATCCGCATCGGCACCATTGCCCCGCTGTCCGGCCCCGGCGCATTCGATGGTCAGCTTGCCGTCGAGGGCATGGAAGCCATGGTCGCCATCGTCAACGACAAGGGCGGCATTCTCGGCGGCCGCAAGCTCGAGCTCGTCAAGTACGACGACAAGGGCAACCCGGAAGAGGGCGTCTCCGCCGCCAAGCGGGCAATGGAGCAGGACGATGTCGACGTGATCGTCGGCGGTTGGTTCTCCTCGGTCGCGCTCACCATGAAGGAGGTGACCCGCGACAAGATCCTCAACATCATGACGAGCACCCAGCATCCGAACACGACCAAGGAAGGTCACAAGTATCTGTTCCGGCTGAATGCCACATCGAACATGATGTCGGACACCTACTCGAAGTTCATCTGCGACAAGATGGGGGTGAAGACGATCGCCTTCATCACCATCAATGACGACTACGGCCGCCTCGAGGTGGACAACTACCGCAGGTTGCTGGGCGAATGCGGCATCGAGGTGCTCGGCAATGAATTCTACAACAAGGAGGATACCGACTTCACCACCGCGCTGACCAAGCTCCGGGCGCTCAATCCCGACGCGATCTACGTGTCGGCGATCAACACGGCCCAGGGGGCGACGATCTACCGGCAGATCCGCCAGATCGGCTACAAGGGCACGACGATCGCATCGGCCGGAAACATGAACCCCAAGCTGGTCGAACTGTCCGGTCCGGCGCTGGAAGGCGTGTACTCGGTGTCACTGTTCGCGCCCGACAGCGACAATCCCAAGCTCAAGGCATGGGTCGAGCAGTACAAGAAGATGTTTACCAACGAGCCGTCGTTCATCGGCTCGCTGGGAGCCCAGGCGGTGGAACTGATCGCCGGCGCCATGGAGGAAGCGGGTGATCCGCGCGATTATGACAAGATCGCCGCCGCCTTGCGTGCGCATCCCTGGGATACGCTGCTCGGCACCATCACCTTCGACGAGATCGGCCAGGCCATGCAGAACATCTATCTGGTTCAGGTGAAGGACGGAAAGATCACCTCCGTCAGCAACTGACTGCCTACCGTCGACTCCCAGGACCCGCGGCGCCTGCCGCGGGTCGCTTCTTACCGGCACGGGGACCTGTGATGGACTACGTGGTTCTGATGCAGCAGATCACGAACGGCCTGGTGAACGGCATGACCTACGTGCTGATCGCCACCGGCCTGACCCTCGTGTTCGGCGTGCTGCACATCATCAACTTCGCGCACGGCGAGTTCTACATGCTCGGCGCGTTCTTCACCTTTTTCGCCGCGCAGCTGCTCGGGCTGGACTACATCTCGGCCGCCATCGTGGCGACGATCGGCGTGGCCGTCCTCGGCATCCTTGCCAACCGGCTGTTCTTCTGGCCGCTCAGACGTGAACACGAATTCACCGTCCTGCTGTCGAGCCTCGGCCTTGCCCTGCTGCTGACCAATGGCGGCGAACTGATCTTCGGCGCCGACCCGAAATACATCCCAAGTCCGTTCGCCGACGAGGTCGTCGAGATCGGGCAGGTCGTCATGACCCAGCAGCGCGCCCTGATCTTCGCGGTCGGTGCGGTCGTGCTGGTCCTGCTCTACCTGTTCATCCGCCACACCTCGATGGGCCGGATGATGCGCGCCACCGCGCAGAATCCGGAGGGCGCCGCGCTGACCGGCGTCAACATCCGCAACGTCTACACCGTCACCTTCATCCTTGCCTGCGGCTTGGCGGCGCTGGCAGGTGCGCTGGTCGGTCCGACCTCGATGATCTTCCCGACGGTGGGCAGCTGGGCGGTGCTCAAGGGCTTCATCGTCGTCATCCTCGGCGGGCTTGGCAGCATCCCCGGAGCCCTGATCGGGGGGCTGGCGCTCGGCGTGGTGGAGTCGCTGGCCGGCGGCTACATCTCGCTCGGTTTCGCCCAGGCGATCGGCTACGCGATCATCATCGTCGTCCTGCTGTGGCGGCCGCAGGGCCTGTTCGGCCACGCCAGGAGGGTCTGACCGTGCCACGCACCCTGCTTCCTTTCGCGCTGATCGCCGCGGCGATCGCCCTGCCGGTGGTGACGGGCAACACCTATTACCACCATCTGCTGGTGCTCTGGATGCTGTTCTCGCTGCTGGCGCTCAGCCTCAACATCATCGTCGGCTACATCGGCGAGCTCAGCTTCGGGCATGCGGCATTCTTCGGGATCGGCGCCTACGTGGCGGCGATCATGGGCATGGATCTCGGAGTTCCGGGCGTCCTCGGCCTGGTTCTGGCGGGCCTGATCGCCGGACTGTTCGGCTTCGTGATCGGCTACGTGTCGCTGAGGATCGTCGGACCGCAATTCGCAATCCTGACGCTTGGCTTCGGGTCGATCATCCACACCATCACCAACTACTGGGTCGATCTGACCCGCGGTCCGATGGGCATCTCCAACATTCCCAGACTGGCGTTCGGCGACTTATACGTCTTCACCAGCGCCCGCGAGTACTATTACCTGGCGCTGGCCTTCGTCATCGCCTTCGCCTACGCGTGTCACGCGCTGATGGCGAGCCGGACCGGCAGGGCCTTCATCGCCACGCGCGAGAATGCGCCGCTGGCGGCATCACTGGGCGTCGACGTGTTCCGGATGAAGCTGCTCGGCTTCGTCGTGGCGACCGCCGTCGCCGGCGTCGGCGGTGCGGTCTATGCACACTACATGACCGTCATCACGCCCGACGTGATGAGCCTCCACTACATGGCCGCGCTCATCATCATGGTCATTGTCGGCGGCAGGGGAACGATCGCGGGGCCGATCATCGGCGCCCTCATCTATGTCGGTCTCCTCGAGCTCCTGCGCGCCGTCGGGCCGCTGCGTCTCGTCATCTTCGCCGCGCTGCTCACCCTGTCGGTGATCTTCCTGCCCGGCGGGATCGTCAGCCTCTGGCGGCGGGTGTTCGGCGACCCCGAAACGACCGCGGCCGCGCCGGGCGAGGGAGTCGGCCGATGAGCGAGCGTCCGATCCTCGAGGTCAACGGCCTCACCAAGACCTTCGGCGGCCTGACCGCGGTCTCCGACGTCAGCCTGACGGTCCGGCGAGGCGAGATCCTCGGCGTCATCGGCCCCAACGGCGCTGGCAAGACGACGTTCTTCAACGTCATCGCCGGCTCCATGCCTCCGACCTCGGGCACGGTGATCTATGACGGCAACGACTGCACCGGCATGCGGGCAGACCGGATGGCGCGGCTCGGCATGACGCGCACCTTCCAGATCACCAGTCTGTTCCCGTCGCTGTCGGCCTTCGACAATGTCCGGGCCGCGACCTATCGCACCGGGACGGCCGGCTGGCCTGCGGCGCTCTTCCGAACTGCAAGGTGGCGGCGCGAGGAGCAGGCAGTGCGCGAGTCGGCGATGAAGGCGTTGCGTTTCGTCGAACTCGACCGGCGCGCCGACGTGCTTGCCGACGCGCTCTCCTACGGCGAGCAGCGTCGGCTGGAGATCGCCATTGCGCTGGCCGCCGAGCCGCGTCTGCTGCTGCTCGACGAGCCGGCCGCCGGCATGAACCCGGAGGAGGGGCAGCGCCTCGTCGGCATGATCCGGCGCATCCGCGACGAGGGGGTGTCGATCCTGCTGGTCGAGCATCACATGCGCGTCGTCATGGGTGTCTGCGACCGCGTCGTCGTCATCGACCACGGCGTCAAGATCGCCGAGGGCACGCCGCGCGAGGTCGTCGACAATCCGGACGTCATCCGGGTCTATCTGGGACGGGAGGCGGTCGGTGCTTGAGTTGAACGACATTGTTGTCCGCTACGGCCGGCGCGAGGTCATTCACGGCCTGTCGATGAAGGTCGGCGCCGGCGAGGTGGTCACCCTGGTCGGCTCCAACGGTGCAGGCAAGACGACCACTCTAAAGACCATCTCGGGCCTGCTGCGCCCGGTCTCGGGGACGATCACCTTTGCGGGCGAGCGCATCGACACCGCCCAACCACACGAGATCATCGCCCGCGGCGTGGTGCATGTGCCGGAAGGGCGTCTGCTGTTTCCCGACATGACGGTGCGCGAGCACATCGAGCTCGGCGGCATTCGTGCTCATGTCGGCGGGCGCAGCCATGCCGAACGGGTCGACTGGGTGCATGAGCTGTTCCCGATCCTGCAGGAGCGACGCGACCAGAAGGCCGGCACGCTGTCGGGCGGCCAGCAGCAGATGCTGGCGATCGCCCGCGGGCTGATGGCCAATCCGCGCTGCCTGATGCTCGACGAGCCGTCGCTCGGCCTGGCCCCGATCATGGTCGATCTGCTTGCCGACACGATCCGCAACCTGCACGAGGCCGGGATCACCATCCTGCTGGTCGAGCAGCGCGTCGATCTGGCGTTGCGTCTGGCGCATCGCGGCTATGTGCTCGAGACCGGCAGGATCGTCATCGAGGACAGCGCCGACGTCCTCCTGCAGGACCCGCGGGTGAAGGCGGCCTATCTCGGCGCCTGAACGATCGGCGACAGCGAAGGAAATGCCATGTCCGAGCCACGTCCGCACTATGTCACGACCGCGCGCGGGCAGATCCGGCTTTGGCAGGCGGGCGCCGGTCCGAACCTCGTCGCGCTGGCCGGGCTGACGGCCGCCGCGTCGCTGAAGGCGCGCGAACTGACCGGCTTGATGCCCGGCTGGCGGGTGACCGTTGTCGAGCTGCCGGGTGTCGGCGGTTCCGCGGGCATCTCCTTCGCCAGTGCAGACGAGGCGGCCTGGGCGGTCGCCGAGGCGCTCGCCTGGCTCGATCGAGAGCCCTGTGCGCTCGTCGGGTTCGATCTCGCCTGTCCTCTGGCCGCGCTCGTTGCCGACCGGCTGGCCACCGCTCCGGCAACGTTGCTCATGGTAGGCGTGGATACCGGCCGCGCCTGGGCGGCCGGATATATCGACCCCGGCGAGCTCGCCCCGCGCCAGGATGGCACCCATCTGAGTACGCTGTGGGCGTTCCTGCGCGATCGACACCTGCTCGACCCGGCAGATCGTGGCCAGCCGGCAACCGTCGGTGAGCCGTTGCCGGACGCTGCGGCGCTGTCGGAGACCTTCGTCGCGGCCGCCGTCAGACCGCAAGGCTTCGCGGCGATCTGGCGATGCTGCGCCGGGGCGATGCGGGCGACCGCGCCGCGGACCGGGCAGGCCATAGCGCTGACCGCCGACCTGCCCCGGGCGCTTGCCGGCTTGACGCTGCCGGATGCGACGCGCGAACCGCCTGTCACGACGCCGATGGCCGACCGATCCATCTGGCACCAGTATGTCGAGACCGCGAATGGCCGCATCCATCTGCGCCGTGCTGGCGGAGAGGGCCGTCCCACGCTGGTCATCCCGACCGGCGGTGGTTCATGCGCCCAGTTCGCGCCGGTGATCTCCGGCCTTGCCGACGGTCGCAGCGTCTTCGCCGTCGACTATCCGGGTAACGGGCTGTCGGACAAGCCGCGGCGCAAGGTGACGATCGAGACGCTTGCTGACGACATGATCGCACTCCTCGATGCCCTCGGGATCGAGGAGGTCGATGTCTGGGGGTCGCATACCGGTGCGCTGGTCGCCCTCGAACTCGCCATCATCGCTCCCGACCGCGTTGGCCGGATGGTCATGGAAGGCCCGGTATTCATCTCGAGGGATTTCCAGCAGGATCTGCTGGCCAACTACTTTCCGGCGATCCGACCGGACAAGTGGGGCCTGCACCTGCCGCTGGTGTGGAACTGGCGCCGCGACCTGTTCATGTTCTGGCCCTGGTACCGGGTCGACCGCGCCGCCGCCCGCCGGCTCGGGGTGCCCGGTGCGGAGGAGCTGCACAAATACGCGGTCGGCATCCTCGAGAGTGGCGAGACCTATGACGGCGCCTACCGCTCGGCCTTCTCATACGACACGCGCGCGCGGCTGCCGCTGCTGGAACGCCCGACACTGATCTGCGCGGGACCCGAGGACATGTTGAAGGACGGGCTCGCCGAGGCGGCGCGGCTCGGCCGTCCCGACGTCGTCACTGTCGAGGAGACGCCGACGACCGTCTGGTGGCCTGATCCCGAGCCGGCCGCCGCGGCACAGACCATGCGTCGCTACCGCGCGTTTCTCGCCGGTTGAGCCCGCTCCAATCTGACGGTTCCTGGCCCCGACCGCCGGATCGGTGCGCTGGGGTACGGTCGCGTGCGGCCGTGCGCGACCTGTCGGGATGTGTGGCCCTGATCCGCCGGCGGACGTGGGCAAATGCTTGACCAGCGCATGTGTTCCATTTTATCATTATCATCGTTCCACGATACGGAACATAATCGGCCGAGCTCGACCCGAATACGAGCCGGCAGGGAGGACGCACGAACCGTCTGCAACGGGGTTGCCAGAGCCAAGCCGCTTCGGCCATCGCCACCCCGAGCCCCTCTCGTCGGCCCGATCGATCGCCGTCGCAGCGACCGTCTGAGGACGGGTATCGCTGTCGGAGCGCGCCCGGTCCTGATGCAGGGAGATCGCAGCGTGCCCTCGGGCGAGTCCTCACCAGCCACCAATCTGGACGTGAACCGTCATCTCGCGCAGTTCCGGCAGATGTGCCGGATCCGAGAATTCGAGAAGGCGGCGATCAAGGCGGCCAATGAAAGGCTCGTTCTCGGCGCGATCCATCCCTCGATCGGCCAGGAAGCGATCGCCGTCGGCGTCTGTTCCAATCTCAGGCGCGACGACATCATCCTGTCCACCCATCGCGGTCACGGCCACACCATGGCCAAGGGCGCCGATGCGCTTGCCATGATGCGCGAACTGTTCGGTCGAGCCGGCGGTTACAGCCAGGGCAAGGGTGGCTCGATGCATATCGCCGACTTCTCGGTCGGCATGCTGGGAGCAAATGGCGTGGTGGCGGCCAACATCAACATTGCCGCCGGTGCCGCCCATGCGATCCGGCTGAAGGGCGAGGACAGGGTTGTCGTCTGCTTCTTCGGCGACGGCGCGATCAATCGCGGTCCGTTTCTCGAAGGTCTGAACTGGGCCGGCGTGTTCCGATTGCCGATCCTGTTCGTCTGCGAGGACAACGGCTTCGCTGCCACCACGCGCACCCACGCGATGACAGCCGGCGACGGGCCGGCGGCACGCGCCGAGGCGCTCGGCATCAAGGCCGAGATCGTTGACGGCAATGACCTGTTCGCCGTGGATGCGGCCGCCCGCGAGCTGATCGGCATCGCCCGCAAGGGCACCCCCCGCTTTCTCCTGGCCCGAACCTACCGGCTGACCGGTCACACCAGCGCAGACACGGCGCCCTACCGTCCGCAGGAGGAGGTGGCGGAGCGCTGGCTCAACGATCCGATCGACAATTGCCGCGGCGTTCTGGAGCGGGCGGGCGTCGCCGCCGCCGAGCTTGCCGCGATCGCCAGGGGCGCGGAAGACGAGATGAGGCAAGCCTACGAGATGGCCAGGGACAGCGCGTGGCCGGCACGCGAACTCGCCTATGCCGACGTCCAGGATGTCGGCGATCCGCGCGAGGTGGCGTTCTGATGCCGGTGATGACCTACATGGAGGCCTCGCGTCAGGCGTTGGCCGAGGAGATGCGCCGCGATCCGATGGTCTGGGCGGTCGGCGAGGATCTCGGCCGCGGCGGCGTGTTCGGCCAGTACCGGGGGCTGATCGACGAATTCGGAGCCGACCGCATCTCGGACGCGCCGATCTCGGAATCGTGCATTCTCGGAGCCGCCGTCGGTGCCGCGATGATGGGCACCCGCCCCGTCGTCGAGATGCGCTTCTCCGATTTCGCGCTCTGCGCGGTAGACGAACTGGTCAACCAGGCCGCCAAGGCGCGCTACATGTTCGGTGGACAGACCCGCGTGCCGCTCGTGGTGCGCGAACCGATCGGCATGTGGCGTTCGTCGGCCGCCCAGCATTCCCAGTCGCTCGAGGCCTGGTACGCGCACATTCCCGGCCTCGTCGTCGCCGTTCCCGCGACTCCGGCCGACAACAAGGCGCTGCTGAAAGCCGCGATCCGCTGCGACGATCCGGTCGTGTACATGGAGCACAAGGGGCTGTGGCCGCTTGAAGGCGAGGTGCCTGCCGGCGACGTCGTCGGCGAATTCGGCAAGGCCCGACTGGTACGCGAGGGCGGCGACGTCACCATCGTCTCCTGGTCGGCTGCGGTCCACACCGTCGCCGAAGCGGCTGTCCGATTGGCGGAAGAGGGGATCGACGCCGAGGTGATCGACCTGCGCACGCTGTGGCCCTGGGACCAGGGCGCGGTTCTGGGCAGCGTCGGGCGGACCGGCCGCCTGCTGGTGGTGCAGGAGGCAGTCGCGGTCGCCGGGTTCGGTGCCGAGGTTGCCGCCTTCGTCGCCGAACGCCTGCACAAGGCGCTGAAGGCCCCCGTGAAGCGCCTCGGAGCCCCGCGCATCCCGATCAGCTACGCCCCCGTCCTCGAGGACGAGGTGCGTGTCCGCACCGAGGCTGTCGTCGCCGCCGCGCGGGGCCTCGTCGAATATTGAAGCCGTCGAAGAGCGAAGAAGGGGAGATTGCCCGATGCGTATCCTGAAACTGGCCCTCATCGCGGGCATTGCGGCGGTCGCCGCGCTGCCGGCGGCAGCCCAATACAAGGAAGAGTACAAGATCTCGACCGTCGTGCCGGCCCCGTTCCCGTGGGGCATAGCCGCCGAGAAGTGGGCGGAGCTGGTCGCCGAGCGCACCGACGGGCGCATCAACATGAAGGTCTATCCCGGTGCCTCGCTGGTGTCGGGCGACCAGACCAAGGAATTTACCGCGATGCGTCGCGGCATCATCGACATGGCCGTCGGCTCGACCATCAACTGGTCGCCGCAGATCCAGGAGCTGAACATCTTCGCCCTGCCGTTCCTGATGCCGGACTACAAGGCGATCGATGCGCTCACCCAGGGGCCGGTTGGCAAGAGGATCTTCGAGATCATCGAACAGAACGGCGTCGTGCCGCTCGCCTGGGGCGAGAACGGCTTCCGCGAGGTGTCGAACTCGAAGCATCCGATCCGCACGCCCGACGACCTGAAGGGGCTGAAGATCCGCGTCGTCGGCTCGCCACTGTTCAATGACACCTTCACCGCGCTTGGCGCCAACCCGACCCAGATGAGCTGGGCCGACGCCAAGCCGGCGCTGACCACCGGTGCCGTCGACGGCCAGGAGAATCCGCTCAGCGTGTTCACCGTTGCCAAGGTCTACGAGGTCGGCCAGAAGTATCTCACCCTCTGGCACTACGTCGCAGACCCGCTGATCTTCGCCGTCAACCAGGACGTTTGGAACTCATTCTCCCCGGAGGATCAGGAGATCGTCCGCCAGGCGGCGCTCGAGGCGGGCGCGCTTTGCATCGAGATCGCCCGCAAGGGGCTCATCGGCGACGACAAGTCGGCGATCAGGGATGTCGAGGCGCTGGGTGTCGAGGTCGTCGAACTGACGCCCGAGCAGCACCAGGCATTCGTCGATGCCACCCGCGGTGTCTACGAGACCTGGAAGGCGAAGATCGGCGCCGAACTCGTCGACATGGCCGAGCAGTCGATCGCCAATCGCTGATTGATCCTGCCGGGGTGGATGCTCAGCCGCCGCCCCGGCTCTCCCAAGGAGGCCGGAGCGATGGCCGACAGCGGCATCAACCTCGATGAGACGACCGGCTCGCCGCGCGGTGTCGCCGAGCATGCGCGCGTGCCGGTTTCCGTCGAGCGGGCATTGGGTGCCGTGGCGATGGGACTGATCTGCCTGATCTCGCTTGCGAATGTCATCGTCCGGTACGCCACCAACGTCTCGTTTGCCTTCACCGAGGAATTCTCGGTGTTCCTGCTGGTGTTCATGACCTTCGTCGGGGCCTCGCTCGCCTTCGCCACCAACGAGAACATCCGCATCACCTTCCTGGCCGACAAGCTTCCGCGGCGCGGGCGGCTGGCCTGCGAGGTGATTGCCGCGCTCGCGTCCTGCCTCATGTTCGCGCTGATCGTCTGGTATGGTGGCGAGCTGACCTGGGACGAGTACCGCTTCGGAGAGACCTCGCCGAGCCTCGGCTATCCGACCTGGATCTATACGATCTGGCTGCCGATTCTCGGCACCGTCATCCTCATGCGCATTCTCGGTCGCCTGATCGCGACGCTCAGGGGCCGCGCATGATCCTTGCCAATTTCGTCCTGCTCGGCGTCTTCCTGGTCCTGCTGCTGATCGGCACTCCGGTCGGGGTCGCGCTCGGGCTGGCCGGCGCCGCTGCCGTCGCCATCGGGCTCGACCTCGACACCGTGGCGATGGTCGGCACCAACGCCTACACCTCTGTTGCCAAGTATCCGCTGATCACCATCCCGCTGTTCGTTTTGACCGGCGTGATCTTCGAGCGATCGGGGGTCGCCGCACGGCTCGTCACCTTCGCCCAGGCAATCGTCGGTCCCCGCCGCGGCGGGCTGGCGCTGGTCGCGACGTTGGTCTGCATGATCATGGGCGGCATGTCCGGCTCCGGTCCGGCGGATGCCGCTGCCGTCGCCACCATCATGATCCCCTCGATGCTGAAGGCCGGCTATCCGCGCGCCTTCTCGGCCAGCGTCATCGCCGCCTCGGCCTCCACCGCAATCCTGATACCGCCCTCGATCGCGCTGATCGTCTATTCGATCCTGGTGCCGGGCGTCGATCTGCGCGCCCTGTTCGCCGCCGGCCTAATTCCCGGCGTGCTGGCCGGGGTCGCGATCATGCTGCCGACCGTCCTGCTCAGCCGCCGCCACGACTTCGGCACCGCCGAGCGCGCCGACCGTCCTCCGTTCTGGCCGAGCTTCCGGGCAGCCGTGCCCGGGCTGCTGGCGCCGGTCATCATCCTCGGCGGCCTGCGCTCCGGCCTGTTCACCCCGACCGAGGCGGCCGTGGTCGCGGTCGCCTACGGCTTCCTTGTCGGCGTGGTCTTCTACCGCAACATGGGCCTTGCCGAGATCTACCGGGTGCTGGCCGATGCGGCGGAGACCTCGGCGATCATCATGATCATCATCTCGCTGTCGGGCCTGTTCGCCTGGGCGGGCTCGACGCTCGGCGCCTTCGACTTCATGGCGCGCGAGATCCTCACCGTCAGCGACAGCGGCATCCTCGTGCTGCTCATGGTCATGGCGGTGCTGCTGTTCGCCGGGATGATCCTCGACGGCGTATCGATCTACCTGATCACGCTGCCGATCCTGGTGCCGATCGCGATGGCCTTCGGGTGGAACCTGACATGGTTCGGCGTGCTGATGGCGATGAACATCGCCATCGGCCAGTTCACCCCGCCCGTTGCCGTCAACCTGATGGTCACGGCGCGCATCGCCCGCATTCCGATCGAGACGACGATCCCCTGGATCGCGTGGTTCATGCTGAGCATGGGCCTGGCGATGCTGCTCGTCATTCTGGTGCCCGAGATCGCCCTGTGGCTTCCGCAGGTGCTCGGCTACCGCATCTGAACAACGACCCGATTGCCGGGAGGAGAGACGACTTGAGTACCAACGAGATGACCGGCGGCGAGGCGATCGCCCGGATGCTGAAGGCGTTCGGGATCGGGCCGATGTTCGGAATGGGGGGCTTCCAGTTGCTGCCCTTCTACGACGCCGCCCGCCGCATCGGCCTCGATCATAACCTGATCAACGACGAGCGCTGCGCCGTCTTCATTGCCGATGCCTACGCCAAGGTGTCGGGTCGCGTCGGAGTCTGCGACGCCACACTCGGCCCCGGCGCCACCAACCTCGTCACCGGCCTCGTCGAGGCGCTCAACGCTGGCTCGCCGTTGGTGGTGTTCGTCGGCGACAGCCACCGCCTGCACTCCTGGAAGAACATGACCCAGGAGTCGCGGCAGACCGAGATCCTCAGGCCAGCCTGCAAGGAGCTTATCCGCATCGAGATGGTCGAGCGCATTCCCGAGCTGGTGCGGCGCGCCTTCCAGGTGGCGACCTCCGGCCGTCCCGGCCCCGTGGTGGTCGACGTTCCCGAGGATGTCTGCCACGCCACCCACCCGTTCGACGATGCCGACTTCGAGGCGGACGAGGCGTGCATGTCGGCCCCCTCACTGCGCTGCCGCCCGGCCTCGGCCGATCTCCAGGCGGCCGCGAGGATGCTGGGCGACGCTGCGCGGCCGCTGATGCTGTGCGGCGGCGGCGTGCACATTTCCGGCGCCACCGCGGAGGTCGAGGCCCTCGCCCACGCGCTGAACCTGCCGGTTGCCCACACCATGACCGGCAAGGGTGCGATTGCCTGCACCGATCCGTTGAGCGCCGGACTGTTCGGCCGTTACGACCGGATAGCCAACAGGCTGATCGAGGAGTCCGACTGCCTGCTGGTGGTCGGCTGCAAGCTCGGCGAGATCGCCACCAAGCGCTACACTGTGCCGGCGGCCGGAAAGCGGGTGATCCACCTCGACAATGTCGCCGAGGAGTTCGGCCGTACCTTCCGCCCGATGCTGAGGCTTTGGGGCGATGCCCGCGAGGGCCTGCGCGATCTCCATGCCGCGCTGGCTCCGGAGGCCGATACGATCCGAGCCCGGCAGCAGCCTTACGCCGAGGACGTGGCCGCCCGCATGGTTGCTTGGCGGAAGTCGGTGGAGGCACGGCTGACCTCGGCCGAGCGCCCGATCAACATGGCGCGGCTGCTGAACGAACTGAACAAGGCCATGCCGGCCGACGGCATCCTCGTCGCCGATGGCGGCTTCGCCGCGCACTGGGGCGGACTGCTCTACGATACCAAGCGGCCCGGCCGCGGCTTCGTGCCGGATCGCGGCTTCGCCTCGATCGGCTACGGCCTGCCCGGCGCGATGGGCTGTGCGTTGGCCGCGCCAGGGCGCCCAGTGGTTGGCCTCACCGGCGATGGCGGCTTCAACATGGTCATGGGCGAACTCGAGACGGCGCGCCGGCTCGACCTGCCGCTCACCGTCATCGTGGTCAACAATGCCGCGTCGGGCTATGTCAAGGCATTGCAGCACCTGATGTACGGTGCCGGCGCCTACCAGTCGAGCGACCTCGTCGAGGTGAACTACGCCAAGGTTGCCGGCGCGCTCGGCTGCACGGGTATCCGCGTCGAGGATCCCGACGAGATCGCCGAAGCCCTGCGTATCGGAATCGGCAGCAAGAACGGGCCGACCGTCATCGACGTCGTTGTCACCCGCGATCCCGCCCACATGCTGCCCGGCGTCGACAACCGCACGGTCCAGGTGAGGAAGGGCGACCGCGTTGCCTGACCGAGCCTGACGAACGATCGAGACTGAACCATAACCGGAGGAAACGACATGACGCTCCACCGCACCCCGACAGCGACGGCCGCAGTGGCCCTCGCTATGGCGATGGCGCTGCCAGCATCCGCCGAGATTCCCGACATGACGCTGCAGATGGCGCACGTCTACAATCCCGGCAACATCTGGCACGACACCGCCGAACGCTACGCCGCGGCGATCAAGGAGCGCACCGGCGGCAAGGTCACGGTCAACATCGCCCCAGGCGGCACCACTGGCAACTGGCAGGAATCGATCGAGGCGCTGCAGATCGGTACCAACGACATCGTGCTGGAATCGATCGGCACGCTCGACCGTTATGACCCGCTGCCGGGCATCGAGGCCTTTCCTTACCTCGTTCGTGACCTCGACCATTTCAAGAAGGTCTACTACGGCCCGATTGGTGGCGAACTCTTCGACGCCATCGAGGCGGCGACCGGCTTCAAGATCATCGGCGCAGGCTATCGCGGCGGCCGCAAGCTGTCGGCCAACAGGAAGGTCGTCTCGCTCGACGATCTGAAGGGCCTGAAGCTCCGGGTGCCGCCGCTGAAGATGTACCGCCGCACCTGGGAGCTTCTGGGGGCGAGTCCCGTGCCGATGCCCTCGACCGAGATCTATACCGGACTGCAGCAGGGCGTCATCGACGGCCAGGAGAACCCCTTCGAGGTGATCTGGACCTTCAAGTTCTACGAGCATCAGCCCTACGTGATGGAAACCAATCACGTCGTCGGCGCCATGACCTTCATCTTCGACGCCAACCGCTTCAATGCCCTTCCGTCCGAACTCCAGCAGATCCTGATCGAGGAGGGCGAGAAGGCGATGCTGTGGGGCACCGAGCAGATGCTCGCCAGGGAAGACCAGTACCGCGCCGACCTGAGGGGCGCCGGCATCGAGCTCGTCGAACCCGATGTCGAGGCCTTCCGCGCCGCCGTCGCGCCGATCAAGGAGGATTTCCCGGAACTCGCCGACTGGGTCGAGAAGATCAATTCGGTCGAGTAGCCCGACATCCGCTCCGGGCGGGCGGCAAGCCGTCGCAGAGCGGTGCCCGTCGGGTTCGTCAACACCCCCGCCGGCTGGCTCGGCCGACGGGGGCACGGGGCCGTACCGGTCCCGAATGACGGCAGGGGGAGGAGGTTGCCGTGTTCCGAACGACCGCGCGCCTGATCGAGGGTATCATCGACATGATGCTGCTGCTCACGCTCACCGTGATGGTGGTGAGCATCTGCTGGCAGGTGTTCGGCCGCTATGTTCTCAATCATGCGCCCGGCTGGACCGAGGAGACCGCGCGCTTCCTGATGGCATGGATCACCATGCTCGGCAGCGCGATGGTGATCCGCCGCGACGGCCACGTCGCTGTGACCTTCGTCGCGGATGCGCTGCCGCCCGCACCGCGGGCCGTCATCGCATGGGTTCGCGACGCGCTGATCCTCATCATGTCGGGGGCGCTGGTCTGGTACGGCTGGCAGTTCGCCCGGATCGGAGCTCGGCGCGAGTCGGCCGCACTCGAGATCTCGATGTTCTGGCCGCATCTCGCCATTCCGGTCGGCGGGGCGCTGATCGCGTTGCTGCTGGCACTCAGGCGCGCCGGTCTCGCCGCCGGGGAGGGCGATGCCCCATGACGATCATCGTCCTCGCCATCCTGATCGTCCTGCTCATCCTCGTCGGACTTCCGCTCGGCTTTGCGATCATCACGGCCTGTCTCGGCGTGATCTGGTTCACCGGCACCAACCCGGTCATTGTCGCGCAGCGGCTGTTCTCGGGCATGGACAGCTTCACGCTGCTGGCCATTCCGTTCTTCCTGCTCGCCGGGTCGCTGATGTCGCGCGGCGGCATGACGACCCGGCTTGTCGACTTCGCCAACGCCCTCGTCGGCCGCTTCCACGGCGGGCTCGCCATGAGCAATGTCGTGTCGTCGGTGTTCTTCTCGGGCATTTCCGGCTCGGCGGTCGCCGACACCAGCATGATGGGCCGCATCTTCATCCCGGCGATGGTCCGGGAAGGCTATTCCCGAGGCTTCGCCGTAGGCGTCACCGCCGCGACCTCCGTGGTCGCGCCGATCATCCCGCCCTCGATCGGCTTCATCGTCTACGGGGTGATCTCCGGCCAGTCGATCGTCGCGCTGTTCGTTGCAGGCGTCATACCCGGCGCCCTGTTCTCCATTGCCGCGCTCGGCTACGTCTACTGGAGCTCGCGGCGTCGCAACTATCCGGTTCACGAGCCGGTTCCGGTATCCGAGGTGGTGCGCGCCTTCTGGCGAGCCGCTGCGGCGATCTTCATGCCGATCCTGATCCTGTTCGGCATCGTCACCGGCGTCTTCACCGTGACCGAATGCTCGGCCGTGGCGGTGGTCTATGCCCTCGTCGTCGGCATGCTCGTCTATCGCGAGCTGACGCCGGCCGGCCTCGTCGATGCGCTGAGGGAGGCAGCACAGACGACGGCCGTCATCATGATCATCGTCGGCGCCGCGCAGCTGTTCGCCTGGCAGCTCGCCTATGCCCAGATCCCCCAGCAGGCGGTCGCGCTGATCACCGCGATCTCACGGGATCCGCTGCTGTTCCTCCTGCTGGTCAACCTGCTTCTGCTGTTTGTCGGCACCTTCATGGAAGCTAACGCGGCGATGGTGATGCTGGTGCCAATCCTCTACCCCGTCGGCATGGCACTCGGCGTCGATCCGATCCAGCTCGGCGTGATCACGGTGGTGAACCTGTGTCTCGGTCTGATCACGCCGCCGATCGGGCTTTGCCTGGCGGTCGCCTGCAAGATTGCGGACCTGCCGCTCGAGCGCGGCGTCCGCGACGTCCTGCCCTTCGTGGCGATCGGCGTCGTGCTGCTCGCCGCGCTATCATTGCTGCCAGGCTTGTCGGTGTGGCTGCCTGGCCTTGTTCTCAACTGACCCGCGCAGGAGTCGGAACAACCCATGGTCGATCGTCTGAAAGGCAAGGTGGCGCTGGTGTTCGGCGCCGGATCGGTGGGCGAGGGCTGGGGCAACGGCAAGGCTGCCGCCGTCGCCTATGCGCGCGAGGGCGCCAGGGTCGCCTGTGTCGACATCGACCTCGCCGCCGCCGAGGCGACCGCCCGCCATATCGAGGGCGAGGGCAACCGCGCGATCGCCTGCGCTGCCGATGTCACCAGCTACCCCGACATCGAGGCCGCCGTCGCCCGCACGATGGACGCCTTCGGTCGTATCGATATCCTCCACAACAATGTCGGCATCAACATTCCCGGCGGTCCGGTCGAGGCGACCGTGGAGAGCTGGGACAAGGTGATGGACGTCAATGCCAAGAGCGTTTTCCTGGCATGCAAGGCGGTGCTGCCGATCATGGAGGAGCAGGGCGGGGGGGCGATCGTCAACATCTCCTCGCTCGCTGCCATCCGCTACACCGGCTATCCCTACATCTCCTACTATGCGTCCAAGGCGGCGGTGAACAATTTCACCCGGGCGATCGCGGTGCAGTATGCGGCTAAGAACATCCGGGCGAACTGCATCCTGCCGGGCGTCATGGACACGCCGCACATCTACAAGCAGATCAGCGGATATTACGGCAGCGTCGAGGAAATGACCGCCGCACGCAATGCCATTCCGCCGATGAAGCGGCAGGGTACCGGCTGGGATATCGCCATGGCTTCGGTCTTTCTTGCCTCCGACGAGGCCCAGTACATCACCGGCATCGAGCTGTGTGTCGACGGCGGCCTGCACTGCAAGGCGGGCTGAGGCGGGGCAAACGCATGAGCGGATTCGCGTTTCACGAGGCCTTCAGCCGGGTCGGGCCGGACCCCGTCGCACGCTTTTCCGGTCTGCCGCGCTACAACTTCGTGTTCGGACACAACGACCCGGCCGAGGTCCCGGCCGACGAACTGGCCGGGATCGCCGCCAAGGTCATCCGCGAGCAAGGGCCGACGCTCGCCATGTACCATCTCGGCCAGGGCCCGCAGGGCCATCGCGGATTGCGCGACGTCGTCGCCGCCAAGCTCCGCCGCAGTCGCGGCATGGCCTGCACCGCCGACGACATCGTGCTCACGTCCGGCTCGCTGCAGGCCATGGACTTGGTCAACGCGACCTTCATCGAGTCCGGCGATACGGTGATCATCGAGGAATTCACCTATGGCGGGGCGATCGGCAAGGTGCAGCGGCTGGGCGCGAACATTGTTGCTGCCCCACTCGACGAGAACGGCATTCGCATGGATGCGCTCGAGGCGATCCTCGAGGACCTGCAGCGCCGCGGAATCCGCCCGAAGTTCATCTACACGATCCCGACCGTGCAGAACCCGACCGGCTCGATCATGCCGCTCGATCGTCGTCACCGACTGCTCGATCTGTCGGCCCGATACCGTGTGCCGATCTTCGAGGACGAATGCTATGCCGACCTCGCCTGGGACGACAGCACGCCGCCGGCGCTCTACGCGCTTGACCCGTCGCGCGTCGTCCATGTTGGCTCATTCTCGAAGTCGCTCGCTCCCGCACTCCGGGTCGGCTATGTCGTCGCCGCGTGGGACGTGCTCTCACGGGTGCTCGCGCGCAAGACCGACGCGGGATCGCCGGCGATCGAGCAGATGGTCATCGCCGAATATTCCGGCCGCACGTTTGACGATCATCTGAAGACGCTGAAGGCGGCGCTACGCCGCAAGCTTGACGTCATGATCGAGGCGGTCGAGCGCGAGTTCGGGACATCAGTCGAGCTGTTCGTGCCTCAAGGAGGCATCTTCCTGTGGCTGAAGCTGCCCGACCACGTCGACGTCCGCACCTTCGTCCAGCCGGCGCTCGAGCAGGGGGTCGCGTTCAATCCCGGACCGGAATGGGCATGCGTGCCCGATTCCGCGAGGAGCCACATCCGCCTGTGCTTCGCGCTGCCGGACGAGGACACGATCCGCGAGGGCGTCGCGGAGCTCGCCCGCATCTGCTTCGAGCACACCGGGGTACCAGCCCGGCGCGCCAACATTCCCTCGGATCGCTGAGGCCGGATCGATGCCGGTTCCCGCGACCCCCGCTGCGACCGTCCTGCCGGAGGGCATCGTCGTCGCCGACACGATCACCAAGCTTCCCGTCGGCGCGTGGGGCGGGGTCGTGGTGTCCGGATCGCATGGCGGCCGATATCCCGGCTATCTGGCGGCCGCCGGCGGCGTGCGCGCGGTGATCCTGTGCGATGCCGGCATCGGCCGGGACGAGGCGGGCATCGGCGCGCTGCCCTATCTGCAGGCGTTCGGCATCGCGGCGGCGGCGGTCTCGCATCTCACCTGCCGCATCGGTGACACTGCCGACATGCTGGCACGCGGCCGCATCAGCCGCGTCAACGCGGCGGCTGCGGCCGCGGGCGTGCGTGCGGGAGACCCGACGCTCGAGGCGGCACGAAAACTGTGCGCGGCGCCGCATCTGCCGGTCAGGCCAGAGCCGCTGGGCGAGGCACGCGCGATCATCGACCGCCCCGGCCGGCGCAGGATCGTGCTGCTCGATTCCGCTGCTCTGGTCGGGCCGGAGGATGTCGGCCAGATCGTCGTCACCGGCTCCCATGGCGGGCTCGTTGGCGGCGACCCGGCGCTGGCGCTCCGGGTGGACGGCTTCGCCGGGGTCTACAACGATGCCGGAATCGGTATTGACGATGCCGGCATCGCCCGGTTGCCGGCGCTCGACGCGCGCGGCATTCCCGGCTTCACCGTCTCAGCGTCCTCGGCGCGCATCGGCGAGGCGCGGTCCACCTTCGAGGACGGAATCATCTCGGCCGTCAACCGCGCCGCCGCGGCGATGGGCGCCGAGGTCGGCCTGCGCGCCCGCGACGTGCTGCTCGCCTGGGCCGAGCGGCTGGGGGATTCGCCATGATCGGCGACGGAACGGTCAAGTCGGTCCAGCGCGCGGCGGCAATCATCCGGCTGCTGGCCAGCGAGGCCACGACCGGCTGGCGCCTGTCCGATCTCGCCCGCGCCTCGGGACTCGGCAAGGCCACGACCCATAGGCTCCTGAACGCGCTGGCGGACGCCGGGATCGCCTATCAGGACAGCGAGACACGCCGCTATTTCCTCGGCTACGAGATCATCCGGCTGGGACGGCTGGCGACGCGCTACGACATCGCCGAGCTGGCACGGCCTGCCATGCTGAGGCTTGCGAGGGAAACCGGTGACACGATCTTCATCTCCGTGCGCGAGGGGCTCGATGCGCTCTGCCTGGAACGCCAGGTAGGTGACTTCCCGATCAAGACGCTGACGCTGGATGCGGGTGACCGGCGGCCGCTCGGGGTCGGCGCCGGCAGTCTGGCGTTGCTCGCCTTCCTGCCGCTCGAGGAAGTGGCGGAGATCGTCGCCAGCAACACGCCCCGGCTCGCGAGGTATCCGGGCCTCGGGCCAAGGGAACTCGACAAGCTTGTCGCCGAGACCAGGCAGCAGGGCTATTCCTTCAACGACGGGCGGATCGTCAGCGCGATGTGCGCGGTCGGCGTTCCGGTGGTCGATGCGCGCGGCCGGGTGGTGGCGGCGATCAGCGTGGCGGCGATCCGCGAGCGGATGCAGGACGAACGCCTGGCCTGGATCGTCGGGCTGCTGAAGGGGGAGGCCGAGCGGTTGACCCGGCGGCTGGGAGAGATGTCGAACGCCGGTGCTGCTACCGAGACACCAGGCATCGCGAAGGCCTGAACTCAGGGCGCGGTGCGGAAATCCCCGTCGCGGATGTCGCGTACCAGGGCGAAGGCGCGCTCGAGGTGACGTCGCATCTCCAGATCTGCCGCGCTGCCATCGCCGGCGAGGATCGCGGCGGCAATCTGCCGATGCTCGGCGACGGAATGGGCCAGCACGGCGGCATCGAGCGCACCGCTGACATGGACCATGATCAGCGGCAGCTGCAGCTGCCGGTGGATCCCGACCAGCTGGCAGTTGCCGCTGGCGCCGATCACCGCATCGTGGAAGCGCTTGTTCTCTTCCAGATAGGCAATCTGTGACAGGCGCGGCGCCTCGGACCAGATCGGTCCGATGGCTGCCTCGAATGCCGAGCGGATGTCCCTCTCGGCCATGTTGGTCGCAGCGAGGCGCGCCCCAAGCGCCTCCAGCTCGATGCGGATCTGGAAAAGCTCGAGCGCCTCACGGCGCGTCAGCCGCCTCACCAGCGCCCCGCGATTGGGTACCGTCTCGATCAGCCCCTCCGCCGAGAGGCGGCGGAACGCCTCGCGCAGCGGGCCGCGGCTGACGCCCAGATCGCGGGTCAGATCAGCCTCGATCAACCGCTGCCCCGGCGCATAGCGGCTGTTGAGGATGCCCTCGCGCAGATGCTTGACGATACGCTCGACGGTGGTGCCGCGCACGCCAGGGAGCGCAGGGGGCAGGCTGCCGGAGCCCGGTTCGCCGACATCGAGGGGCGTTTCGTTCATGGCCGTCTGGTTAGCCGACCTGCCATCGCTTGACAAGAGAAAGGGATGCAATATTGTCCTACAATAGAAGCAAGCAAAGAGGCCGAGAGGCCGTCGGGGAGGCACATGCTGATCGGACAGCCGGGGCCCGCCATTACCTCCATCCGCACGGCCGCCATCTGCACGGCCGCTGTCGATCGCATCGAGGTGCGCAGCCGCGACCTGTGCAGCGATCTGATGGGGGCGGTTGAGCTTCACCGAATACTCCCCTCAGCTGATGACGGAACGCGAGCCCGAGCCGGACGAGACCCGATCTCTCAATCTCGTGCTGGTCCCCATCACCGCGGGGTACCGGGCCGCGCGCAAGCCGATCCCCGGCTGCTGGATACCGCGGTCGCGTCCGCCTGGAGCAGGCCCTTGCCGATCAACGTTTCGATGCCGATCGTCGCGGTCCTGCTTGACCTCGATCTGCCATCGGAGATGGGGCGGGCCGTCCCGCTCCTTGCGCGTACCGCCGGGCTGCTCGCCCATCTCGCCGCGGAATCGCTGCGGCCGGTCGGTTTGCCGATGGCTTCGGCGGGCGAGGCGGCCGTCGCCCACCAGAACCGGGGCGAGGCGCCATGATGGTTGATCCGCAGATCGAGACGCTGCCGCTCGCGGCACAGGCCGCCGCCGACGATCTGCTCTATCGACAGCAGGTCGCCTACCTGTTTCGTCAGTCCCGCTTCTATCGTGCCAAGCTGGCCTCGGCCGGCTTCCCGGACGCTCAGGCTGTCGGAGGCCTCGACGCCATTGCCGCGCTGCCCTTCACGGAGAAGGACGAGCTGCGCGCGACCCGCGGCGAGAACGATCCGATCGGCACGCACCTGGCCGTCCCGATGAACGAGATCGTCCGGATCTATTCTACCAGCGGCACGACAGGTACGCCGAGCTACATTCCGCTCACCGCCTCCGATCTCGACAACTGGGTGCGAACCTCGGCGCGCAGCTACGCCGCCTGCGGCCTCGAGCGTGGCCAGCGCATTGTCTCCACCTACAATGCCGGGCCCTTCGTCGCCGGGGCGGCGCTGGAGGCGTTCAACATGCTTGGCCTGTGCCACATCCCGGTGGGGACCGGCAACACCGAGCGGTTGATGATGGCCGTCAGCCTCCTGAAGCCTCAAGCGATGGTTCTGACGCCCTCCTACGCCCTGCATCTCGTCGAATGGGCCGCGCAGCGCGGCATCGATATCCGCAACTCTTCGGTCGAGCGGATCATCGTCGCTGGCGAGCCGGGGGGCGGCGAACCGGCGATCCGCACCCGGTTGGAGGAATCCTGGGGCGCCCAGGTGACCGAGGCGATGGGTATCGGCGACATTGGCGTCTCGTTGTGGGGCGAATGTCCCGAGCGCAGTGGCATGCACTTTTGTGCGCGCGGTTTCGTTCATGTCGAGCTGATAGACCCCGACACCGGAGCGCCGTTGCCGCTGGAGGACGGCGCGCGTGGCGAACTGGTGTACACCCATCTGCGTCATCGCGCGGCGCCGCTGCTGCGGTTCCGCAGCCGCGATCACGTCGAGCTGCGCACCCGCGCCTGCCCCTGCGGGCGGACGTCGCACCGGGTCAAATGCATCGGCCGCACCGACGACATGCTGATCGTGCGCGGCGTCAACGTGTTTCCAAGCGCGGTGCAGGAGGTGGTCAACCGGTTCGCCCCGGACGTGAGCGGCAGGATCGTCATCCGGCCGTCCGCGCCGGGGATCAAGCAGGATCCGCCCCTGCCGGTGGTGGTCGAACTCGGCGAGGGGCGGCAGCCCGCGCCGGCGCTGGCGGATGCGATCCGCAGGCAGCTGCGCGATTCGCTGGTCTTCACTGCCGAGGTATCGCTCGTACCCTGGGGCACGCTGCCGCGCAGCGACTACAAGTCCAAACTGGTGGATCGCAACGCCGCGACGATGTCCCGCGATCACCTCGTCCGCCAATGAATCGCGACCCTTCGAGACAAGAGGATCTGGTCATGGAGAACCGGCAGATTCGCAAGCTGCAGAGCCAGGGCGTGCATCACATCACCCTGGTCGGCGCCGATCGACAGACCTCGATCGATTTCTGGGAGGGCGTGCTCGGCATGCCATTCGTCTTCGAGCAGCCCAATCTCGATGTGCCCAGCGAGAGTCATCTCTACTTCGATCCGGGCGATGGTCGGCTGATCACGATCTTCACCAACGAGGACCGCAAGCCGGACCCGCGTCGCACGCCGACCGAGCCCGGCTGTGTCCACCACATCGCCTTCTCGGTCTCGAAGGCGACGTTCAGCCAGGCGGTTGCACGTCTCGACGAACGCGGTATCCGCCATTCTGGCGTCAAGGACCGCGGCTTCATGGATTCGATCTACTTCAATGATCCGCTGGGGCTGACGATCGAACTGGCCAGCTACCGCTTCGAGCCGCCGTTCGGCTTCACCCATGCCGACGTCCTTCTCGAGGCGCACCGAATCCGGGTGGGGCGCGGCGATTACAACATCGCCGAGATTCACCTCGCCGACGCCATCGAGGCACTCACCGAGCGCTCGCGCGGCAGCCTGTCGCACGATCGCTCGCCCAAGAACCCGTACTGACGGCGCGCCAACGCCCGGCAAGCCGCAGCATCACCGCGGAGAAAGCGACGATGAAGCTGTACATGCACCCCGTTTCGATGACCAGCCGGCCGGTCCGCCTGTTCATCGCCGAGAAGGGGCTCGACGTCGACGAGCAGGTCGTCGACCTGTTCGCCGGCGCCCACTACCAGGAGCCGTTCAACTCCATCAATCCGAACCACATGGTGCCGGTGCTCGAGGACGGCGACTTCCGGCTCACCGAATCCTCGGCGATCCTCAAGTATCTGGCCGACAAGTTCGACCTGCCCGAATATCCGAAGGACCTACGGCAGCGCGCGCGGGTCAACGAGGTGATGGACTGGTTCAACTCCAACTTCTACCGGGACTACGCCTACGGATTCATCTATCCGCAGGTCTTCCCGCACCACAAGCGCCCAACCGACGAGATCCATTCCGCCACCATCCAGTGGGGCAAGGCGAACGCCGAAAAGTGGCTGCAGATCCTCAACGATTACTGGATCGGTCCCGACCGCCAGTATCTCGCCGGCGATTCCATCACCATCGCCGACTACTTCGGCGCCTGTCTGCTGACCCTCGGCGAGGTCGTCCGTTGCGACTTCTCCAGATACCCGAACGTCGCTCGCTGGCTCGCCAACGTGAAGAAGCTGAAGACCTGGCCAAAGGTCAACGAGGCGTTCTACGGTCTGGTCGAGCAGGTGAAGGATCAGCCGTTCGAGGCGATCAGGTAGCGCGTGCCGACCGCGCTTCCTCGCCTCATCCCGGCCAACGCGGAGCGGACCACCGGGACCGGGGCGGCAGCGACCGTGACGGCGCAGGTTCGCCGTCCTGGATCGGCCGTCCGGCCGGTAGCGGTGCGGCGCGACGCGAGTTCGTTGCGCCGTTTGCCGTCGTCCGGATGACTGGCATGGTCGTCATCGGTGACGATCGCGCCGCTGCCCCCCGTCTGGTGAGCGTGCGGTCCGCCTTGCGCCCCTCAGCGCTCGCCATACCGATTCCGGCGTCGCCGGCATGTCGATCGCGGTCACGCCATACGCCGACAATGCGTCGATGATGGCGTTGGTCACCGCCGACAGCGAGCCGGCACAGCCGGCCTCGCCACAGCCCTTGATTCCCAGCGGATTGGTGGTGGCGGGGAAGGCTAGGCATTCGGACGAGAAGTCCGGCGCGTCGTCGGCGCGCGGCAGGGCATAGTCGGTGAGAGAGCCTGTCACGAGCTGTCCGGCCATGTCGTAGATCGTCCTCTCCATCAGCGCCTGGCCGATCCCCTGCACGACGCCGCCGTGCAGCTGGCCCTCGACCAGCAGCGGATTGAGGATCGTTCCGAAGTCGTTGACCATCGTGTAGCGGACGACGCGCGTCGCACCCGTCTCCGGGTCGATTTCGACTTCGGCGACATGGGTACCGTTCGGGAACGACGAGGGAATGAGCCCGGTGACATGGGTGACGTCGAGACCGTCGGCCATCTCAACGGCCATGTCGTCGGGAACGGCGAGCCCCTGTCGCTGCCGCTCGGCGAGATCGAGGAGCGAGATCGACAGGTCGGTCCCTGCCACGGTGAAGCGACCGGCTGCGAACTCGATGTCAGCGACGGCAGCCTCGAGAACGAGGCCGGCGAGACGCTTGCCCTTCTCGATCACCAGATCGCTCGCTTCGACGATCGCCGCCCCGCTCATCATCGCCGACCGTGAGCCGCCCGTGCCGGCACCGTATATCAGCAGGTCGCTGTCGCCCTGCACGAGCCGGATGCGTTCGAACGGAATGCCGAGCCGTTCCGACAGGATCTGGGCGAACGGCGTGGCGTGGCCCTGTCCGTAGTCCAGCGTGCCGGTGATGATGCTCACCATGCCGTCGGGCTCGAAGCGGATGCCGCCCATCTCCCGGTTCGGTGGTGCCGTCACCTCCAGGTAGCTGCAGATGCCGCGCCCGCGCAGGAGGCCGCGGTCGGCACTCGCCTTGGCCCGCACCGGGAATCCCGCCCAGTCGGCCGCCTCCAGCGCCCGCTCGAACACCGCCGGGAAGTTGCCGCTGTCATAGGTGAGCCCGTTGGGCGCCGGATACGGAATCTGGCCGGGACGGATGTGGTTCAGCCGCCGCAGATCGGCCGGGTCGCGTCCCGTCTCGCGCGCCGCAGCGTCGATCAGCCGCTCCATCACGTAATTGGCGTCCGGCCGTCCGGCGCCACGATACGGGCCGAGGAACGTGGTGTTGGTGAAGGCGCAGCGCATCGCAACCGCGATCGCGGGCGTTCGGTAGACGCTGACCAGGTTCTTGACCAGGTTGGCGGTGGAGAACACGGGCGAGACGTGGCCGAGATAGGCGCCGAGATTGGCGAGTCCGCGCAGCCTGACCGCGAGGAAGGTGCCATCGCCGTCCAGCGCCAGCTCCGCGGTGATCTGCAGGTCGCGGCCATGGCTGTCGGACAGGAACGAGGCTGAACGGTCGTTGAGCCAGCGCACCGGCCGCCCGAGATCGCGCGCCGCATGGCAGGCGCAGACATATTCCGGATAGACTGCGGCCTTCATGCCGAACGAGCCGCCGACATTGCCGGTGAGGATCCGCACCTGCTCCGGCGCAACCTTCAGGACGCCGGCCAGCATGGCGCGCATGCCGAACGTGCCCTGGCTCTGGACATGGACCTCCCATCGGCCCGCGTCAGCCAGGTAGGTGGCCACCACGGCACGCGGCTCCAGCGCAGTCACCACAACCCGATTGCTGACGACGGAGACACGGGTCACATGCGCGGCCCGTGCCATCGCGGCCTCGACCGCATCCGGATCGCCGCCCTCGAAGTCGAGGGCGAGGTTGCCGGGAACCTCGTCGTGGATCGGCGGAGCGCCGGGCGCGAGGGCGGCCGCCGCGTCGATCACGGCCGGCAGAGGGTCGATGTCGAGCTCCACGGCCTCCGCCGCGTCGCGGGCCTGTGCGGCGGTTTCCGCCACGACGAAAGCCACCGCCTCGCCGACATGCCGCACCTTGCCGTCCGCCAGCACGGGCCAGTGCGGCTTGCGCATCGTCGCGCCGTCGCGGCCGGCGATCTCGACGATGCAGGGCAGGCTGCCGTAGTTGGCCATGTCGGCGGCGGTATAGACGGCGAGAACACCGGGCATCGCCCGCGCGGTGCTGATGCCGACGCCCCGCAGATGACCGTGCGCATGCAGGCTGCGGACCACGACGCCATGCACTTCGCCCGGAAGCGACACGTCGTCGGTGTAGCGCCCGCCACCGGCGACGAGGCGGCGGTCCTCCTTGCGGGGAACGGGGCGTCCGATTGCGTGGCGGTCGCTGGCCTGGTCGGTCATCGGCTGGTCCGTCGGTTCTGTCCGGCTGGCGGGCGATGCCCGCAGGAGGATGGGGGTGCGGCCACCGCGTCATCGGCGACCGGGCAGGGAAGATGTCGCAGCGCAGCTCGCCTGGCCAGAGCCCGGGCGTGCGAATCCGTGCAACCGATGGCTTGCCGGCCGGTATCGCCGGCAACGGTCGGCCAATCCGTCATGCCCCATCAGATGGCCGATGAGGTCAGTTTCAAGGCAACAATTGCCCAATGTCTGGGCCGGCTTGCGGTCGATCACCCGCTCACTGTGTCTTTCCGGTGACAGGTCGGCGGAATGGCGGTCAAACGGCCGGATTCCGTCTCGATTCCCGTTGCAGCACGACGGTTGCGGCATAAACATCGCTGCACGTCACGCACGACGCTGCGTCGCGGCCAGCCGGCACCCGGCCGCATGCAGGGGGACAGGGAGAGGTGGAGGCGCCCCGGGGTGGATCTGCCATGCCTCTTCCGAGAGTGCCGCTCGGAGAAGACGATGAAGATGATCAGAGCTTTCCTGCTCGGTTCGGCCGCCGTCGTGGCGGCAACTGCGTCGGCATCTGCGGCCGACATGATGATGGACGTCAAGGCCCCGCGAGAGCCCGTCTATCGCTGCGACATCACCGGCTTCATCGAGCTGCCGGGGACCGACATCTGCTTCAACATCGGCGGTCTGGCATCGCTGGTGGTGGCCGGCGCCGAGGACCAATGGGACCTGCTCAATGTCGCCGCGGCCTACGGCATCGTGCCGGACGGGCATACGTCGGACGACACCTTCTTCATGTACAGCTACGGTCGCGTGAACTTCGACGCGCGCACCTCGACCGAGTACGGCACCGTCAGGGCCTTCGTCGAGCTGCAGGCCTATGACAACGACACCCGCTCGGGCGGCCCCTTCGAGCTTCGGCACGCCTTCGTGCAGTTCGGCAACTGGACCTTCGGCAAGACCTGGTCGACGTTCCTGCACCTCGACTCGAGCCCGGTCTACTCGGACGCCTTCACGGTCACCGGCGACAACTACATTCGCCGCAACCAGATCCGCTATACCCAGTCGTTCGGGTCGGGCTGGTCGATCTCGGTCGCCCTCGAAGACCAGAACTACGACGCCCCGTCCGACATCACCGCGACGGGCGTGTGGGCGCCGTTCTTCTATCCCGGCCTTGCGCTGCCGGCCGCCGTCAACGACCGCAACGAGTTCCCGGATGTCGTCGGTGCGCTCCACGTCGAGGGCGAATGGGGCAGTGCCCAGCTGTCCGGTGCCTGGCACAACAACCAGTTCACGGATTTCGCCTGGAATGACAGCGAGTCGGGCTGGGCGGTGCTGTTCGGTACGCTGATCAACACCCCGACGATCGGCGAAGGCGACTACCTGACCTTCAAGGCGATCTACACCGACGGTGCGACCCAGTACAACGAGGACAACTTCCTCGGCGCCACCAATGTCGTGTGGGGCGACTGCACGCCGTTCCTGGTCACCTTCACCGACTGCATCGTCGATTCGGTGACGACCTGGTCGGTGCTCGGCTCGTTCACCCACAACTGGTCGCCGACGGTCGCCACGACCTTCGGTGCCGGCTACCAGAACGTTAAGGCGCCGCTGACCCGGCTCAACGTCTTTGCGCCGGGGCTCGCCTCCGACTTCGAGATGGATACCTACGAGATCTTCGGCAACATCTCCTGGACGCCGGTGCCCAACACCACGTTCCTGCTCGACGTCCATTACGGCCATGTCGACTTCAACGGCGCTGGCACGGCCTTCGGCGCGTTCAACCCGTTCGTCACGAACCCCTTCGCCAAGGACGACGAGGGTGCCTTCGCGATAGCCCTGGACGTCACGCGGACCTTCTGACCGACTGTCACGGCGACGGCTACGAGGCCCCGGCGCACACCGCCGGGGCCTTTTCGATTCGGGCGGGCCGATGCGAGGCCGCGACGCCAGGGCCGACGAACGCGCCACTCTGCCCGCGGCGCAATCGGGCCGGACCGTCATTCTGTCTGGAAACGGACAGGACTGGCTGCCCTTGACGCCGGATCTGGCCTGCCGGCGGCCCGCACCGGTCAACACATCCGGCAGGCGAGATGCGCGCAGCGGCGAATCGCAGACAGGCCGGCACGTCGATGCCCGGCTGGCAGGCCTCGATGGGCCTCCGAATCGGTCCCCCAACCGGCTGCCGAGCGTCCGATGCGCGCGGTTGCAGATGCCTGCAACGCCGCGAAGGGGCCGCGGTGGCGGGTGGACTGCCAGTCGGGATTGCGGCGCGCGGGACACAACGTGGACTTTGTGCAACACCGCCTTGAAAAGGTGCAGCTGCGGCCCATTCCGTGACCCTTGTTTGTTGATCGCACATGGGCCTTCGGTAAGTTGGCGATGCGACGCCGGAACTCCGGGGAGTCGCACCACCTGCGTTCGGGGTCGCCTCGGGTCGCAGGTATCGCGGGGAGTAGGGCAAGCGGAACCGGTTTCGACCGGGCCGAGGCACATGGTCCCCAAGGTGGAAATTGGAGGTCAGGATGAACAAGATGAGAAACATCTTCCTCGGCTCTGCTGCAGCGTTCCTCGCTGCCGCGACGGGGGCCCAGGCCGCCGACATGATGACGGACGTCAAGGCTCCCCGGGAGCCGGTGTACCGGTGTGACATCACCGGCTTCATCGAGCTGCCGGGTACCGACATCTGCTTCAAGGTCGGCGGTTATGCACGACTGGTCGTCGCTGGTGCTGAGGACCAGTGGCAGAACCTCGATCCGTCCAGCGGATTCTATCTCGTTCGCGCCATCGTGCCGGACGGACACTCCATTGATGACTCGTTCATCATGTACGGCCAGGGCCGCGTGAACTTCGACGCGCGCACCTCGACCGAGTATGGCACCGTCCGCGCCTTCGTCGAACTGCAGGCGACCGACAATGACTCCCGCTCGGGTGGCAATGCGATTCTGCGTCATGCCTTCGTCCAGTTCGGCAACTGGACCTTCGGCAAGACCTGGTCGACCTTCCTGCATCTCGACTCGTCGGCCACCACGACCGACCCGTACGTGATCATCGGCGACAACTTCATTCGCCGCAACCAGATCCGCTACACGCAGTCGTTCGGCTCGGGCTGGTCGGTCTCGGTCGCCATCGAAGACCAGAACTACAACTTCCCGACCGCGACGACCGCCGCTGGCGTGTGGCTGCCGTTCTTCGCTCCGGCCGTCAACGATCGCAACGAGGGGCCGGACGTCGTCGCCAACATCCGCGTCCAGGGCGACTGGGGTAATGCCCAGCTGTCCGGTGCGATCCACAACAACCAGTTCCGTGATGCGGGCTGGACCGATTCGGAGATCGGCTGGGCGGCCCTGTTCGGCCTCGTCATCAACACCCCGACGATTGGCGAGGGCGACTTCTTCTCGTTCAAGGCGATCTACACGGATGGCGCGAGCCAGTACAACCAGGATCTGATCGGCACCAACAACGTCGTGTGGGGTGACTGCACGCCGTTCCTGGTGGGATTCACCGATTGCATCCTCGACACCGTGCAGAGCTGGTCGCTGCTGGCCAACTTCACGCACAACTGGACGCCGACCTTCGCCTCGACGATCGGTGGTGGCTATGGCCGCGTCGAGTTCCCGAAGACGGCCTTCGCTCCGTTCCAGCCGCTGTCGGGCTTCGCGGTCGATACCAAGGTCGATCTGTGGCAGGTGTACCTCGACTTCGCGTGGACCCCGGTTCCCCGGACCACGTTCCAGTTCGACATCACCTACGGCAACATCGACTTCAACGGCAGCCGCCTGGGTGTCAACCTGACCCCGTTCCCGGCGCTGATCGCGCAGGACGACGGCGCCTTCTCGGCGGCCTTCCAGGTCACCCGCTCCTTCTGATCGAAGGACGGCGACGGCCCGGCTTTCCCGGGCCGTCCGATCCGATCGGCCCCGGTGGCGACAGCCATCGGGGCCTTTCGTTTGCGCCCGTGCAACGGCACGGTCGCCGCACAGGGGCACGGTCGCCGCGCAGGCCGGCCGCATCGACCGCATGTCCGTCCGGTCGACAAGGATTCGGACCGCCCCCCCCCCCCCCCCCCCCCCCCCC